>MDTC01057995.1_pt1 | contig 70457 bp, 67 predicted proteins | sample 811181 | NCBI WGS metagenome assembly MDTC01 (sample SAMN05326644, study PRJNA326480) | marine metagenome | isolation source: seawater | place: Pacific Ocean: North | collected 2011
GTACGACACTGTACAAGTCCACATTCTGGCCAACGTTCTCAGTATCAAGAGAAATTTTAACTGTAAGGGAAAAAAGAGTATTGGCTTGAATGGAAGTCGGGTTTTCTTGGTCATCGATAGTGTAAAGAAAACTTGTTTCAGTTTCGGTGTTGTCGGTTTTTAGTGCTCTGATCGGGGCAAAGCTATAGCTGTTCGGCAATGCTTGGTGATTAAAAACAGCACAACTTAAAATCAAAAATAGAGTGAAGGCTTTTAAAATAATTTTCGTCATGTTTCTTTTTTACAACAGTATTAAAGTAGCTTAAAGCATTTTCAATACAAAAAAAACGGTGCATAGCGCGACATATTGTCGCGAGCAAAATAAAGGGGGGTTTACGTTAAATGCTGACGTAAAAATGGTGGGCCCACGAGGACTCGAACCTCGGACAAACGGATTATGAGTCCGCTACTCTAACCAGCTGAGTTATAGGCCCTTAACTTTGCTCATACCTTGGATTTTCCAAGTAATATGAAATTATTTTCATTCATCAAGAAAGCTGCGTAAATGATCGGACCGAGTTGGGTGCCGTAATTTCCGCAAAGCTTTAGCCTCGATTTGTCTGATGCGCTCTCGAGTCACATCAAACTGCTTTCCGACCTCTTCAAGGGTATGGTCTGTGTTCATATCAATACCAAAGCGCATGCGGAGCACTTTGGCCTCGCGAGCAGTGAGGCTGCCTAGCACGTCTTTGGTGGCCTCTCTGAGACCTTCCTCTACAGAGGAATCAACCGGGGAATCGAGGGTAGCATCTTCAATAAAGTCCCCTAAGTGAGAGTCTTCATCATCGCCGATAGGAGTTTCCATTGAAATAGGTTCTTTGGCGATTTTAAGAACCCGACGCACTTTGTCCTCAGGCATTTCCATTCTTTCGCCCAGCTCCTCTGGGGTAGGGTCTCTGCCTTTTTCGTGGACCATTTGTCTGGAGATTCTATTAAGCTTGTTGATTGTTTCGATCATGTGTACCGGAATACGGATTGTTCTTGCTTGGTCGGCAATCGAGCGGGTGATGGCTTGTCGAATCCACCAAGTAGCGTAAGTTGAGAACTTGTATCCTCGGCGATATTCAAATTTGTCAACGGCCTTCATCAGGCCGATATTTCCTTCCTGAATAAGATCCAAAAATTGCAGGCCGCGATTGGTATACTTTTTAGCTATGGAAATCACCAATCGGAGATTGGCTTCGACCATCTCTTTTTTTGCTCGTCGAGACTTTGCTTCTCCGATCGACATTTGACGGTTGATATCTTTGATTACAGATATCTTCAATCCCGTCTCACTCTCAAGAAGTTTCATTTTCTTCTGGGCACGGACCACTTCGGTTTTAACGTTTACTAGAAGTTCAGAGTACCCTTTCTTTTCTTTGATGTGCTTGTCGATCCAACGCACATTCACTTCATTACCAGGAAAGCTTTCAATGAATTTCGTCCGAGGCATTTTTGCACTTCGAACACAGAGGGCCATGATATTTCTTTCGTGGCGCCTTATTCTCGTCAGAACAGCTCTGATGTGGCTGAGCAGGGGTTCGAATTGACGCGGTGTGAGTTTAAACGACTTAAAAATCTCGCCTAACTTGTCGAGCTCTTTTTTTGCTTTATCTGTGTCCCTGCCTTCTTTATTGATCAATCGGCTTGTTCGGTTGAATTGCTTGCGAAGTTCACCAAATCGAACGGCAGCCTCTTCAGGGTCCGGACCGATAGCCGCTTCGTCGTCATCATCGTCACTGAGATCGGCTTTAGCAGAGGCCGGCGCTCCAATCGGAATTTCTTCATCTTCGCTGACGTCTAAGTAACCTGTAATTAACTCGCTTAGTCGTCGTTCTTCAGAGGAGACTAGAGCATATTCGTTGAGGATGTGCTCAACGGATCCAGGGAAGAAGGCCATGGCTTTCATAAGTTCTCGAAGGCCTTCCTCAATCCGTTTTGCGATAACGATTTCACCTTCTCGGGTCAAAAGTTCTACCGTTCCCATTTCGCGCATGTACATGCGCACAGGATCAGTAGTGCGACCGGCTTCATTCTCCACTGCAGCTAACGCAGCAGCAGCCTCTGCAGCTGCTACCTCGTCTGCGCCCGAGTCTCCATCGTCGTTCAGAATCATCGCGTCGGAGTCTGGAGCAGTCTCAAAGACCTTGATCCCCATGTCATTGATCATTTGAATGATATCTTCGACTTGGTCGGGGTCAGAGATGGATTCCGGAAGGTGATCGTTAACCTCTGAGTAGGTTAGGTAGCCTTGCTCCTTGCCTTTTGCAATCAATATTTTGAGGTTTGATTGTTGAGTTAGTTCGGCCATAGTCTCTTTGCCCTGCCGGGGTTCGCCGGGTTGAAGGTGAAAAAGGGTCGCATAGTATAACGTGTTATGAGCGATTCTGCAGGGTTTTTATTTTAAAATTTGGTCCCTACGACTCGCCGGTAAGCATGATTAAAGAGCAGAGTTGGGGTAACGCAGGTCAGATTTGATCGAGCTCTGCGGCGCGAGCCCGTAATTTTTCATTGATTTCGTGTTGTGCAACTTGCTTTTTATTTAACGACAATATGTTGCTATATATCTCTAAAAATTCTGGCCCCAGGCCTTCCTTTGGCGTTATTCGCTCCGCATTCAATCGATGACTTAAGCTGCTTCTAATTTCCGACCCGGAGCAATAGCCAAGGAGTACCGTCACGCTAATTTTTGGGTCATTTTTTATCATTTTGATAAGAGAGAAGAGCACTTTGGCCTCGTCATTCTTCGAATGCTCTAACAGTTCAAAATCGCCATCTACTGAAAGAGCAATCGTCGGCTCAATCAATAGCAGTTCGATTGCTTTTAATTCAAGACTTTCCCTTTTCCTTACTATCGGATTTTTATGAAATTTTCGCTCTGCTGATACCTTGCTTGTAAATTTTTCTTTGAACCTCCTTTGCTCCGTTGCTTGGTCATTCTCGTTTGAACTTGAATTTGGCGAAACTGCCTCATAATGTTTGGCTTCAAATTTGCCAGCGGAGGCGCTTATTGTTGTATTGAGTGCGTCTAACTCTATTCCAAGTATTTCGGCAAGTCGTTTGCGCACCAATAGGTTAAAAATCCCATCTGGTATCTGATTGAGTAGAGGTTTCGCAAGTTTGCTGAGCTTGCCTCGGTCTTGGAAACTCTCGAGATCAAGGTCTGAGCTCAGCTTATTGAAGAGAAACTCCTCAAGCGGAGTGGCGTCGTCGACAAGTTTGCTGAATGCCTGCTGACCAACTTTTCGTATCACTGTGTCAGGGTCTTCATTATCAGGAAGAAATAAGAAACTAATCTGTCGACCGTCTTCCATTTGAGGCAATGAAGTTTCTAGAGCTCTCCAAGCCGCTTTTCGTCCCGCACTATCCCCATCAAAACAAAAGATAACTTCAGGAACTAAGCGAAATAATTTTGTGAGATGCTGAGCACTGGTTGCGGTTCCAAGAGTTGCCACTGCGTTACGAATTCCCATCTGAGCTAGAGCGATGACGTCCATATAACCTTCAACGATAAGAAATTTTTCAACAGAGGCTTTGTTTTTTTTTGCCTCGTATAAACCGTAAAGCTCATTGCCTTTTTGGAACACTGGAGTTTCGGGCGAGTTGAGATATTTTGGTTTTTCGTCACCAAGAACTCGTCCCCCAAATGCGATGGTTCTGCCTCTCGAGTCTCTTATCGGGAACATGATTCTATTTCGAAACCTGTCATAGGTGCTTTTCCCATTGTCTTTGGATTCTCGATTAAGCACGAGTCCAGCTTTTACAAGGTTTTCTTTTTCTTGTGGATTTTTAGCACAGAGGGAAGACAAATTTTCCCATCCCTCGGGGGCAAATCCTAAGCAGAAATCTCTTGCTATTTCGCCAGATACGCCTCTACGTTTTAGGTATGCAACCGCAGCATCGCGACCTGTATGTGACCGGAGTTGTTCTTGGTAGAATTTGGTGCTTTTGGCTAAGATATCGTGAATTCCTTCGAGCTTGGCCGCAATTTTTTTTTTGCGCTGGGCTTTCTTCTCTCGGAACTTCGAGGCCATATTCCTGTGCCAGTATTTCAACTGCTTGAGGAAAGTCCACTGAATCAAATTTCGTAATAAAGCCAAGAGCATTTCCGCCTTCCCCACACCCAAAGCAATAAAAAAATTGTTTTTCCGGTTCAACACTAAAGGAGGGGGATTTTTCGTTGTGAAATGGACAACACGCAGTATAGTTTTTGCCGGTTTTTCTCAGACTGACGCGCTTGTCTATAACGTCCACGATATTGGCTCGTGTAAGAAGGTCGTCAATAAAGTTCTGCGGGATGAGTCCAGCCATTTTTCTATCGCAATTGAGATTTAAGCACAACGTTAATTCATTGTAGCTAATAACTCAAAGGAGGACACAGGTTCTTGAGACTTAATGGACAAAGATTTTATGCTAATAATTTTTTAATGAGGGCGCTGACAGAGCCCATATCGGCGCGACCAGCAAGCTTTGGCCGGATGGTGTTCATTACTTTGCCCATATCTTTAATTGTTGTTGCGTTATTCGAAGAGATCGCTTGAGCAACAATATCACTTATTTCATCTTCATTGAGCGGCTGTGGAAGAAACTCTCGCAAGACAGCTATTTCATCTTTTTCGACGGCAGCGAGTTCGTCCCTGCTTGCGAGCTCAAACTGTTTAATCGACTCGTTCCTTTGTTTAACCATTTTGTCGAGAATCGCGATAACTTGATCGTCCGCTAACTCAATGCGGTCGTCAACCTCAACTTGTTTAATCGCAGCTAAAGCAAGCCTCAAAGCGCCAAGCCGAGCTTTATTTTTATCGCGCATAGACTGCTGCATAGCGTTCATTAGTGCTGTTTTGATCTTACTGTCAGGCATGTTTGCAATCCTGTTTTGCGATTAAAGTTACCAGGGGCTTTAATATCTCTCTCGAATAAGCTCGTCGGATATTACGGTGGCTAATGAAGAATTTCGGGTTCTAGGTTAGAGGTTTGCACACCATTATTGTATGTGATTTTTGGTGTTTTGAAGTTCTTGCGGATTTTCGAAGCTATCCTTATATTAAATTTTAGTTAGAAAATATAGATTCCTCGACAATGACGCTTAATAAGGATTTTGAAAAATTACCTCGCCGTTTTCTTTTGGCTCCTGTAAATCTTCTATTAGTGCTGTTGCAATCCTTTAGTATAACCGCTTAGTTTTTCTGCTTTCGCGAGATAGCTTTTTAGCGTGACGCTTAACTGCAGCCGCTGCTTTCCGCTTCCTGACAGAGGTCGGCTTCTCATAAAACTCCCTTCTTCGCACTTCCGCTAAAACGCCAGCTTTTTCGCAAGAGCGCTTAAAGCGTCTCAAGGCGACGTCAAAAGGTTCATTTTCTTTTAATTTCACTTGCGGCATATCTCGATTACTCACATCTTATTTAAAAATAATTAATTAATTAAAATCATCTTATAGCTTTAAAGGGCGCATATCTTAAGCTGGGGCAGTCGAAAAAGCAAAGAATTTTCGCATGTTTTCGTGGTGTATTTTGGGTTTGGGGTTTTCAGACTGCCAAATATTTACAGTGACAAAGTGTCAATTTTTAAGGGAGCTTGGGTTCATCAAAAAAATTTGTCATCATTAGTGTCATATGGAGAAAATTAAAAGGAGCAAATATTGATTGTTTTGGGCATCGAAACGTCCTGTGATGAGACCGGCGTAGCACTTTATGATAGTGAGAAGGGCCTACTTAGTGACTGTCTTTATAGTCAGGTAGAGATCCACGCAAAATTCGGAGGTGTCATCCCAGAGCTAGCATCTCGAGATCATGTGAGGAAAATCTTACCTTTAATCGAGGAGGTTGTCTCAAGTGCCAGAATCGCCCAGTCTGATATCGGCGGCATAGCATACACAGCAGGGCCCGGATTAGTAGGCGCATTACTTGTCGGTGCCTCGTTGGGAAGAGCCTTGGGAATGGCTTTAAACGTGCCAACGCTAGGAGTTCACCATATGGAAGGACACCTGCTAGCGCCGATGTTAGAGCCCGAACCTCCTGCTTTTCCCTTCATTGCCTTATTAGTATCTGGTGGGCATACACAACTGGTGAGAGTTGATGAAATTGGCTGTTATAAAGTGCTTGGAGAATCACTCGATGATGCGGCCGGCGAAGCATTTGACAAAGTCGGCAAGATGCTTGGTCTGGAGTACCCTGGCGGACCTAATGTTGCCAGGGAGGCCTTAAAAGGTGATCCAAAACGATTTTGTTTTCCGCGCCCGATGACTAATCGGCCCGGATTAGATTTCAGCTTCAGTGGCCTTAAGACGCATACCCGTACCACGATTAAGGAGATTGAAAATGACAAAGGGAGTTTGAGCGCTAAAGATGTTGCAGATGTTGCGCGCGCTTTTGAAGAGGCGGTTGTGCAGACACTGCTTCTTAAATGTAAGCGTGCTTTACAGCAGACGGGCATGAAAAGACTCGTGATCGCCGGTGGCGTTAGCGCTAACCTTAGGCTCAGAGAGTTGTTGCAAACCGAAATGTGTGATGCGGGACAGAGGGTGTTTTATGCACAGCTTAGGTATTGCACTGATAATGGCGCTATGATTGCCTATGCTGGTTGCCAGAGGCTTATGGCCGGTCAATCAGATGATTTGGTGATTAATGCGAGGCCGCGATGGTCTCTGGAGTCACTCAAGCCCCTCGCAAGAGCTGGTTTACAGGGATAAGACTCAATGATAGGACGAACAATTCGGAAAGTGTTTCCTCTGGAGATGTAATGGACATAGTTTATATTAGCGAGCTCGAGATCCAAGCAATCATTGGAATTTATGAGTGGGAACGAGAAAAGAAACAAACTATTAGCGTTAATATCGAAATGGGATGGGATAATCACGCTGCATCCGCAGACGATGACATTTCCAAAGCTCTTGATTACAAGTCGGTAGCTAAACGGATTATTGCGTTCGTTGAGGGTTCTGAATTTTTTTTAGTTGAGACGCTGGCTGAGGAAATAGCAAAAATAGTCGCTACGGAGTTTTTGGTTCCATGGTTGCGCTTACGTGTCAGCAAACCCGGTGCAGTTACTGGCTCAAAAGATGTTGGTGTTGTAATCGAGCGCACCGCACAAGATTTTGATCAGCTTTGACAGAACTTATTCTTAGTCTTGGCAGCAATATAAACGCGGATCATAATATCCGAAGTGCATTACGCTTGCTTGAGGATGTGTTTGGCGGGTTGGAGTTGTCATCTGTCTATGAGAGCGAATCTGTAGGTTTTTCAGGCGATAACTTTTTAAACTTAGTGGCTATAGTTGTTGCCGAGTATGAATTGGCCTTCGTTAACGAAACCTTAAAATCAATTGAAGATCGGTTGGGTAGAGATAGGTCCGCCGAAAAGTTTTCATCAAGACCTATTGATATAGATATTCTAGTTTTCGGAGACTCTGACGGTAAGGAGTGTGGGATTGAGTTGCCTCGGGCTGAGATTCTTCAAAATGCTTTTGTCTTGCGGCCGCTGGCAGAACTGCGACCAAATTCAATCCATGCTCAGACAGGACAAACTTATTCTGATCTCTGGAGCGATTATGATCATTCTCTTCAAAAGCTCTGGCCGATTAACTTTATCCGGTAATCTTTAATTTGTGGGCCCTAGGCTGCGTCCACCATCAACTTTGATCACCTGCCCAGTTATATATCGGGCCGAGCATGCTAAGAAATACACTGTTTCGGTGATATCGGATATATCACCCAGTGCTTTCATCGGAATACGCGCAAGCACCTCTTCTCTTCGCTTTAAGACTTGAGGGTCCTCAGAGTCTTCTAATGAGGGCGGCCACAGAATTGCTCCGGGTGAGACGCCGTTTGTTCGCACGCTTGGACCTAATTCAATAGCTAATGACTTTGTCATGGCCTTAAGGCCTGCTTTTGCAATGCTGTAAACAGGGTAGTTTGCCAGAGGTCGGTCTGAGTGAGTGTCTACAAGATTTACGATGCTTCCTTGTCGATTTTTTATGGAGCTGGAAATTGCCTTTGCGAGAAAATAGGCACCTCTCAGATTGCTGCCGATCAATTCGTCCCATTCTTCTTGTTTTGTGAGCTCAAACGGTGTCGGGTAGAATGACGACGCGTTATTAATGAGAATATCGATATGTCCTTTCCACGCGAGAGCTTTTTGTGCCAGGACAGACACCTCGTCTGGAAAAGCAAGATTTGCTCGCAACGAATGAGCAGAATCCGGACGGACGGTGTTAAATTTTTCGACGAGCTTTGCAGCGGCATCGTTTGATTGATTGAAGCTAATTAATACATCGAACCCGCGACAATGAAAGAGCTCCGCAATACCTGCACCGATCCGCAGAGCGCCGCCTGTCACCAACACGACAGGATGGATGTTTTTATAACTGAATGAATCCAAGAAGATCTTTCGCCTGCTTTGAATATGAACGATATTAATAATACTACGAAATTTTAAGTATGCTGTGCAATGTGGTCGCTGATAATCGACAATTTTTTTTCGCTTATAAAAACAGCTCGGCTCCTTTCATTGTGATCGTTGAGGGCTGTCTTCCAATTGATGCCGTTAATTTTTTCTACCAGTGTTTGAATTAGCTCGGTTTGTGCAAGAAATGATTCAGAGCTCTTTACCGAGTCGATTACATTTGCTCTGCATGCGAGGAAGAATTTCTCTAGTCTTTCTGGGCGTCGCTTTGCGTCAAGAGAATCGATAAATTGTAGTAATTCCATGGCGTTCAATGTGTTAGCGCGCAAGAGTGTTTTTTGATGGGCATTCACGAGTACTGCAACTTGTTGGCAGTCTTTGGGAACGCGCAGTCGTTTTGTGATTTTTTCAATCAACTTTAAATTTGATTTTTGATTTGTATCTATGTGTTTCCCTACATTGTATAAGAGTGCGCCAAAGATAGTGGGAAGATCAGCCCCAAGTTCTCGGGCGCGACGAAGACTCTTAAGGGTATTAGTCCCACATGAAGTGCTTTTTGTTGATTTCAGATTCCGCGGAATGTTAAAGAGAATCGCAATTTCCGGTAAGATCATTTCTAAAGCACCACATGTTTGTAGCACTGAAATAAAAACATCTGGACGCTGTGAATTCAGTCCATCAGATATTTCTTGCCATACTCTCTCAGCAGTTAAATCTCGAAGCTCTCCATTGATCGCTATTTTTTGCATCAATGATTTCGTCTCATTTGCGATAGAAAATCCGAGGGGCGCAAGGCGCGCTGCAAATTTTGCAACGCGTAAAACTCTCAGTGGGTCTTCAATGAAAGCATCAGAAATATGTATTAAAAGTTTGCGTTTGAGATCACCTTGTCCATCAAAGGGATCGATTATGACGCCATCCGTAGTTTCTGCGATTGCGTTAATGGTTAAATCTCGTCTGCTAAGATCGTCTTCCAGCGACACCGATTTGTCCGTGATGACCTCAAACCCCTTGTATCCCCTCCCAGATTTTCGTTCGGTCCGTGCGAGCGCATATTCCTCTTTTGATATCGGATGTAAGAACACTGGAAATTCTGTTCCGACTTGATCAAAGCCAGCGGCTAGCATGCTCTCAGGGGATTCTCCAACAACCACCCAATCTTTGTCTTTGCATGGTATGCCCAGTAGTTTGTCGCGAACTGCACCGCCAACGAGATAAATTTTCATATGTCACTCAGCCGCTTTTGGACTCAACTTTCACGATAATATCGGTTTCGAGACAAAGCAAGCTGAGTTCTCTTCCCCACACATACCCTGTGTCTAAAGCTCTAATATTTGACTTGCCCGTGAATCCTTCGAGTGCCGCCCAATGCCCAAACAAAATTTTGGTTGCAGGAGTTAATTTCTCATACTCATACCACGGTTTAAATGCTATCGGCGCGGCGTTAAGGCCTTCTTTTATTTTTAGGCACATGGCGCCTTTTTCGTCACAAAAACGCACTCTTGTTAAATAGTTTGTAATTACTCGAAGGCGATCGTAGCCCTTTAATGAATCACACCAACGGACTGGGCGATCTCCATACATGGATTGTAAAAATTTCCGATAGTTATTCGCTTGAAGAGCTAGTTCCACTTCTGCGGAAAGGTCCAAAGTGGTTTGCAAGGACCAGGATGGTGCTACGCCTGCGTGGATCATGAGAAAGTTCTCTTCGCCTTTATTCGTTATAACTTTCTTATGATATGCGAGAGGTTGTTGCCTCAACCAGTCACTTAATTTCTTGACATCAGGGGCTTCTAGAAGGTCTTTCAGTGTGTCTTTTCCTCGCGCCGGCGCGCAGCCTTCGTTGATCGCAATAAAATGAAGGTCATGATTGCCAAGAACGATTTTGCAAGCATTGCCTAAATCATAGAGGTAGCGAAGAGTGTCGAGAGATTTTGGACCTCGGTTGACCAAGTCTCCAACGCACCAAAGGCTATCCGTTGCTGAATTAAATTTAACCTTTTTTAATATTTTTCGAAGGGCTTTATAACAACCTTGTATGTCTCCAATAACATAGGTGCTCATTTTTTTCTGCCAAAAAGCTTCAGTCATTTATGTATCGGCAATGGAGAGTTTTTCGACAATCAAGTTATCAGCTATCAAAGTATTGCAAAATCGCAAAACATTCGTTGGAGGGAAAATATATCTGATCTAAAATGCTCTGCGTTCGCAACTCTCAATGTATCTTTGATTTGGCGGCAAGTAAAAAGGGCTGAATCGGTACATCGAACCTTCGGCTGTCAGCCGAGATCATCTTATAACTGCCGTGCATTGTGCCAACTTGAGTTTTTAAAATAGCTCCGCTTGTGTACGAGAAAGTATTTCCCGGAGTGATTTCTGGTTGTTGACCGACTACTCCGTCACCGATGACTTCCTCAACGGTGTTGTTCTCATCTGTAATAATCCAGTGCCTCGACATCAATTTTACGGTTTCGTTGCCTGTATTAGAGATTCGGATTGTATAAGAGAAAACGAAGCGATTGTTCTCAGGTTTAGATTGATCCTCTAAAAATTCAACCTCGGATTTAATTTCAATACTATCGGAACATCCCATTCTAATTTCCAGTTAGAGAGTTGCTGATCTCTACATAGTCTTTCAGTGAAAGGGCTTCAGGACGAAGACTTAAATCAACTGACGATGCGTCCTTTGACTCCCTAAGAAGAGTTTTTAGACTGTTTCTGAGTGTTTTTCGACGCTGATTAAAAGCCGTTCTTATAACTATTTCTAGGACTTTCGGATCGTTCGCTTCAATAGGTTTATTTTTATACGGCTTGAGTTGCAGTATCGCTGACCCAACCTTGGGAGCGGGTGTAAAAGCGCTGGAAGGAACGTTGAACAAATGTTCAACTTCACAGTGATACTGCAGCATTAAGCTGAGACGCCCATAATTTTTTTCACCAGCTTTCGCAGTGATTCGTTGAACCACCTCCAATTGAAGCATGAATGTCATATCAAAAATTAATTCATGTCTTTTTAACAAGTGAAAAAGAACAGGTGTTGAAATGTTGTAGGGGAGGTTTCCGACGACTCTCAAAGAGTTTGGCTGAGGATTAAGTGTTTTAACATCAAATTTAAGTATATCTTGCTCTATGATATTGAGTTCAGTTGAGGAGTAACGCCCGTTTAAGAATTTAACTAAATCTTGGTCAATTTCAACGCAATCAAACTTTGGCTTTGATCTGATTAGAGATTCAGTAAGAGCTCCATAACCAGGACCGATTTCAAGCAGATGGTCATTTGCGCAGGGTGCTATTGCCGCGATTATTTGATCTATTATCTTCTTGTTATGCAGGAAGTTCTGACCAAATCTTTTGCGAGGGATGTGAGCATAACCGTTTTTAAGTTTTATAGGATCGGGTTGCTTCAATTTTAATCTCGCGTAGACAGCATTTCCGCTGCTGTCTCAATTGCATATTCAATACTGCCGCAGTTTATTTGATCAGTGCCGGCTAAATCGAGAGCAGTACCGTGGTCGACGGATGTCCGCACGATAGGAAGTCCAAGTGTTATGTTACATGACTTTCCAAAACCTTTGTATTTTAGGACGGGGAGACCTTGGTCGTGAAACATCGTTAGAACCGCATGAGCCGAATTTAAATATTTTGGTGTAAATGCTGTGTCTGCCGCCAGCGGGCCGGTCAACATATAGCCTTCGTTCTGAAGTGCTTGAATCACTGGTATTATGATTTCGATTTCCTCATGACCAATATAGCCATCCTCTCCCGCGTGCGGATTGAGGCCGCAGACTAAAATATGAGGATTTTTGATCCCAAACTTATTTTTGAGGTCATCGTTCAACACTGAGATTACCTCTGAGAGCAAAGTTTTGGTTATCGTTTTTGAAACGGCTGCTATTGGGAGATGTGTCGTAGCTAGAGCAACTCTCAATCCTGCTGTCGCCAGCATCATTACGGTAAGGTTTCGTTTGCACTTTTGTGCCAAAAATTCGGTATGTCCGGTAAAAGGAATTCCCGCTTGATTAATTATTCCTTTGTGGATGGGACCAGTAACCAATCCATCTAAATCTTCGTTGACTATTGAGTCTACAGCGGCATTCAGTGTGTTTAAGACATACGGTGAGTTCAAAGGGTTTAGAATGCCGGGTTTTGCCTTGTCAGCTAAAGCAACCGGCACGATATATAATTCTCCACTTCGAGCGCTCCTTTCGGTCAAAGGATTCCATTCGATTAGTTTTATGGGGAGATTAATCTGCGCGGCTCTGGATTCGAGTAGAGAGGGGTCTGCGAAGACAACTAATTGAGAGTTTTCTCTCGGGCGTTGTGCAACTCTTACACATAAATCTGGACCGATTCCAGCAGGTTCTCCAGGGGTGACGGCAATTCTCATAGTCATTGATCCAAGTTCTGTCAATCAATGAATTCGACGAATGCTTCTTCGCGAATTTCTATCAGCCAGTTCTGCAACTCAAGATCAAACTTCCGATTTCGGAGCGCGCTTTCAGCCTGATTATCCATATATTGCGAACTAAGATCTTGGAGTCGGCGACCCTCGACCTTTGCCACATGCCACCCACCGTCAGTGCGAAAAGTGTCGCTTACTTCATCGATACCTAGCTCACTGATCACTTCTTCCATCGCTGGTGGCATGCCACCTTCATTGACCCAATCCAGATCGCCACCAGCAACAACTGAAGATGCATCGTCAGAATTCTGACGCGCGAGGGTGGCGAAGTCTTCCCCATCAAGAATTCTCTGACGGAGTTGGCTTATTTCGCGTTCTGCTTGTGCTTCATCTCTGATCTCGTTAGGAGACAGCATAATGTGCCGAATCTTAGTTTGGTTGACGAATTGTTCAGTGCCACCTCGTTTGTCGACTAGTTGTATGATGTGCAGCCCATTTCCGGCTTCAATGAGGTCGCTGACTTCCCCAAGTTCAATGTTCGCAACAAGGTTTGAAAAAATTCCGGGTAGCTGCGTTGCTTTGCGCCAGCCAAAGTCTGTGCCCGCGATTTCAAAGGACTTGGTGTTTTCAATCTCTGTGGCTGCTTTTTTCAGGTTACCGCTTTGCTTTGCGCCAGAAATAATGCTGGCAGCAAAATCGGTTTTTTCTTTCCGCACCTTGGCTGTATCTGCAGCACTTGTAGGGATCAGCACATGCTCCAGAAAGTAATCTGCGGCGATCATTTCCCGCCCCATTTGAGAGTTCAAGAAATTGTTTATTTCTTGCTGAGTGATCGTGATCCGGCGATTAACCATCCCTCTTTGTAGCTCTTGAATAGTCATCTGTTTTCGAACTTGTTCTCGTGTTTCCAGATAAACTCCGGCGTTTTCTAGGGTGTTCACGTACTCATCGAAACTCATATTGTTATTGTTCGCCATATTGCCAAGAATTCGGTTTATAGTATCGTCATCAAAGCGAATGCTCACACGTTCAGCGAGTTGCATCTGGATGTTTTCAATCACCAATGCCTCAATAATTTCGGCTTTGAAGCTTTCGAAATCTTCAGGTAATGGTTGGTTCGCTCGCTGCGCTTGAGCTCGTATTTCGTTAACACGGGTATTGACCTCGCTTTGCAAAACAACGTCCTCATCGACAATGGCGATGACCTTATCGAGTAATACTCTCTGCGCCAGAAGACCCTCGCTAAGTGTAAGTATTACGAGAAATATTCCCGAGTATGTGAAGCGCATGGATTTATACATCTTAACGTTGCCTCTGGTCTTTAAAGCCCCGAATCCCTTCCAATAAAAGGTTGTTCAGACCTCCACCTGTCAAATTACCCAAGCCATTAAGGGTTACCTGCACAAATATACCATTATTTGGCTTTAAGTTTGGTATCAATAAAGCATTTTCATCTACCCACTCACGTGCAACAAGCCTTACGACAGAGCAGCAGTTGGTGTACTCTATTCCTGCAAATCGCTCTAAATTACGAGAGTTGCTGTGGTCATAGTTCCAACGACCAAGGATCTTCCATTTTGAGCTTAGGGGCCATGCTATGGATACATCGCTCTGTTCTATTCGAGGACCAAGTCGTTGTGAAAGTGAAGCCCAAGTGGGATCTAAAACGACCCCAGTTTTTTTTGGGTCATAGAATGTTCGTACGCGATAGTTAAGGTTAAACACTCGCAGATCTTGATCTTGATAGCGAAGGGATGCTCTTGCTTCATCGAAGCCCCTCAATGTTTCATTCCATTGAAACTCACTTCGGAACTTCCAATTTGACCTAAAGTTTAGGCTGAACTCACCGGCAATGGCAGACGAGCTGCTCTTGAGTGAATACCTTGGTACCCAGTTTCCAAGCGGATTCTCTAAATCAACTTTTCGTTCTTTGAAATACTCTATTCTCCCAAGACTGACTCGGACCTTTTCCCGCCCATTGGGGTCAATGATTCTGCTTGTGACCGCGGTTGTGAGCTGGTCACTATCAGAAACTCTGTCTCCGCCCGAAAACCGCTCGTCTCTGAATAACTGAGGAAAACTGAAGCTTAGCTCTGAGCTATCAAAAAGGGGAAGGTGGCGTTGGTCCTGATAACCACTGTATAAGTAATATACTCGCGGTTCTATGGTTTGCCTAAATTCGTCTCGTGTAGAACGTTCAAAGATTAGTCCAGCGTCTACACTGTATACTGGAACGCCGAAGGATTCAGTTTTTTCAGTGTGTTTCGCTTGGCCCGTCAGGTCGTAATTCTTAAACAAGTATCGAGCTTTAGTTCGTATAAAACTTCCCGCTTTTTCTCTCGACCATGCGATCTCAGGTTCAGCGGTTAAGCGTGAGCCACGCACTAATGCGCCCGCCTCAAGTTGGTCTGGACTCAACATTGTTTCATTTAGCTTGCGATCAAACGCTGTAAACTCAGTATTCATCGACAGGTTAAAGCCGGCGGTTTGGCTTGATTTCAGGTTAAAGGTTAACTGCGGTAGTCGATCATAGGGTTTATTGATATCTAAAGCGGATACGAATGGGTCAATAATTTGGAATCGTTGGAAATTTAACCGAGCATCGCCCCAATTTCCGTTGAGCGCTAAGGCAGCTTGCTGGTTAAGATTGGTCTCACTTGCAGTATTGAGCCCGCTGTTGCTGAAGTCATAAAAATAGTTTCGATCACTTACTGAATTGAAGTCTATGAAACTAATGAATGGACCAAGTCGGCCACTATGATCCAGTCCAACGAACCAACGGTTTTCGGTGTTGCCTTCTTGCTTTGAAAGCTTGTCTTGACCTAAATACGATAAGTTTAGAGTGTTCATCGAATTCTCAGAAAGATACCGTGCCTCAGTACCTAGCATCGCTCCACGATCGGAAATAAATCTCGGACTGAACGTCGCATCGTAATGTGGGGCTAAATTGAGATAATACGGCACTTCGATGTCGGTTCCGTTGTTACGCGTTGATCCAACAGTGGCGGGTAGAAAACCCGACATTCGCGTGTCGTTAATTGGAAATTTCATTTTATAAGGGTAATAAAAGATGGGAATTTTTTTTATTCTTAGGCTCATTGCAGTAGCAGTGCCTTGACCGAGCGCCTCATTTAAAGTCAACCTTTCGGCGTGGATAGACCAGAATGGTTCTTCTGGCTCACATCGACTGAACTCGGCGTTGTCGAGGGTAATTAAGTTTAAATCTCTTTCATACTTAATCTGGTCAGCGCGACCGTTGGCGCCAGTCTCATGCATCACATAAGTTGCATTTCTGATTGTATTGGTTTGCGTTTTCGAATCGATATTTGCCGACATACCACGCATAAGGAGGCCGGGTTCTCTGATTGAGACATCGCCGGTTAAAGCTATAGTTTCTGATTCTTGATTAATGACTGTCGAAGCATTTTTATCTGAATTAATGATTGTTCTGTACCCTTGGGTTACCGTAACTTCTCCCAACAGTTCTATGGTCGTTGTGTTCTGCTGCATTAAGCCATTTTTTGCTGAGAAAGTAGTATTGGCTTTGCTTGGATCGTTCCCTGCGCTTTTGTTTATTCCGCTGCGGTCAATAAAAGCGCCGCAGCAAGCGCGGTTTTGCGTTTCAATTTCTGCTGCTGTCATTTCCTCGAGGTCAACCCATTCAGTTTGACCGACTGAGAGGCCTGTTTTGCGGGCTGAGGGTTCTGTCAAAGCTTTTGCCGCTATCGTTCGTGGAGCGCGACCCTTTTGAACCGAGTTTGAGTTCGCTGCCCTGCTGCAATCCCAATTATTTCCGCTACTTCCGGCTACACATATGACTAATGGATGCTGCTGTTCAGCGACGCTGACACAAGGTTGCAGAAGTAGTGAGAGAATCACGACAAATAACGGCGTGTGTGTAGCTTCTGGGCGTTGGAAAAGCCCATAAATTGGAGCCCGATTCTTGGTAGGGATACACAATGGCATTCTAGTGAGCTTCAGTGATAACAGATCATTAGTCAAACAATTGGGAAAAGGACCGATGATATATCTAGTTAATAATTAAACGGTGTTGTTATACGAGGGGATAATAAGGGATTGCCAGTCGAAAGCAAAGTTAAGATCTCTTTTAGTTATTGTGTTGTAAGGATTTTATGCGAAATTTCAGTCAGGATGAGCGCAAAATTGAATTAGCCGATTGGGTTTCCCAGCAACTGTCTGGGCTTCAATCCGCCGGCGTATTTAGCTCTTTATCCGATGTAACAGCTGAGTCTTTTGAAGCTGTAAGCGGAGATGCAAGTTTTCGAAGATATTTTCGCCTTAAACTGGAGGGTGTTTGCGCAAACGCTACAAGTGACCTGGTTCCGCGACAAAATCAGATAAATAGTTTAATTGCAGTAGATTCGCCGCCGGAGCATGAAGATAATGAAAGTTTTGTTCGAATTGATGGCCTGCTGATGAAAGCTGGTGTGAGGGTGCCAGCAGTTTTTGCAAATAGTTTTGATAAGGGTTTCTTACTGCTTGAAGATTTTGGGAACAGGACTTTGCTTCCGTTGCTGGAACTCGCTAAATATGAAGGGCGGGCCGAATTTACTGATTGTATGTATGCTGATGCGATCCGATCGATTTTACTCTTGCAAAAAGGAGTCGCTTGTTCTCAGTTGCCTGTATTTGACAGGGATCAATTGCTAGAAGAGATGGAATTATTTTCGCAATGGTTTTGTGAGGGTCTTCTCGATCTTAAATTAATTGAGCAAGAACGAGAAATAATCCAGAAGGCTTTTTTATTTTTAGCAGATTCGATTGATGCGCAGCCGAAAATTGCGGTGCACCGCGATTTTCATTCGCGGAATTTGTTGCATCTTGAGGCGACTGAAAAGGACGCCATAAACAAACTTGGGGTAATTGATTTTCAGGATGCTGTTTCGGGCCCCTATACCTATGATGCAGTATCTTTGTTGCGTGACTGTTACTTAAGGTGGCCAACGAACGATCAGGCGAGATGGGCGCTCTTATACTTTGAAGGAGCTCAATCAGGGCAAGGCGGGAAAGTATTAGCGGATCAGTTAAATGGTAAGTCCTCACTTGAATTTTTAAACGATTTTGATCTATGTGGTTTGCAACGGCATTTGAAAGTAATGGGAATTTTTTCAAGACTTTTTTTGAGAGATCAAAAGCCAACGTACTTGGATAACCTACCACTGACGATTCGTTATTTCCTTGAAGTTTCCAAGGACTATTCCCCTTTGAACAATTTTTCGAGTTGGTTTAGTGAAAAAATACTCCCTCGTGCTGAAACACGTTTAAAATTTTCGGCATCTGAATTTATCGATGGGGATTGATTGATGCAAGCAATGATTTTAGCAGCGGGCTTGGGCTTGAGGATGCTGCCTTTAACAAATAATTTACCAAAACCACTTTTAAAAGTTGGTAAATATACATTAATAGAACATCAACTAATTAAGTTACGTGCTGCTGGAGTCAATAAGGTTGTAATTAATCACTGTTACCTTGGCCACATGATAGAGGCGCATTTAGGGAATGGGTCACGCCTTGGTATTGAAATTGATTATTCACCTGAGGGTGAGCGACTAGAAACTGGTGGCGGGATAATAAAAGCCCTTGGTAAATTTAAAGGCGAAAGTTTTATTGTTGTAAATGCTGATGTGTGGACAAATTTTGATTTCAGACTTCTTCCAAAAATTGAACCAAAAACTGATTTGGCCCATCTAGTTTTAATAAGTCATGCGCCACACAACCCGGCTGGTGATTTTTACCTTTCTTCGGCAGGGCGGATACAAGAGATTGCTACGGATGAAATAACTAAATTTACTTTTGCGGGTGTAAGCGTTATGCATCCAAAATTATTTGCTGATTTAGAGGCCGATCCCCAGCCACTTCGTCCTATATTATCTTCGGCTATTGAGTGTGGTTTAGTGGGTGGGCAAATACACCGTGGCACATGGCTTGACGTTGGCACGCCGGAGAGACTTGAAAAATTGAGGCTGTCGCTGGAGGAAACGCATGGCGACGAGTAACGTTATTGATTTATTTTGTTTTGTGAAACACCGACCATATAAAAAAGCGCTTCTTGAGAGATTGTCTGGTGGGTGTTTAGAAATTCCTTCGGGTGGGAGCACTGAGCTTATACTGACTGATACGCTTTTTTTTATGCTTGGTAAACTAGCAAAGCTTGATGGGAGGGTATCTAAGCGAGAAATAATGTTTGCTGAGCAGGCGATTGCTAAACTTGGTCTCTATGCTAGTTTGAATGACAGTGGAAACTCAAGGAGACGTGCAATAACGAGTTTCGAACGAGGGAAAGTCTTTTCAGGGGAGAGTTTTGATTTTGTTGATCAGCTTGCTTTTCGTGTTGGTAAAGGTAGTGATTTGAGTTGGCAAATTCTTAGATTGTTGTGCGAAGCGGCCTTACTAAAAAAGACATCCAACGAGTTCTCGAGATCTAAAACCCGTAGAGAAGTTATTCTTAATTGGAGTTTGCGATTAAAGGATCGGGTTTTCCTGCGTGGAGTGGCAGAAAAACTTGGATTTAATAAAGCGCAGTTTATTGCGTGTTGTGACGAGATGCACCGGGAGACTTATTTTGGATTGTCCGTTTCGAGAGAGGTGGCTTTCGATGCGTACAGTATACTCGAAATTGAGCCAGGCGCGGAGCAGGAGGTAATTCGAAAGGCATATCTTAAGCAGATGGCAAAAAACCACCCTGATAAGCTGGTTGCACAAGACCTAAATGAGGAAGTTATATTACGCGCGAAAGATCACGTGAATAATATCAGGAATGCTTATGAAATCCTTTGTGATCGCCGTCGCGCTCGGACATAGCGTTTAATAAATTAAGGGCAGAGACTTCTGAGTGACGAGGCGTTAAAATACGCGCTTCTTTATCAATAAAAGATTGGAAGAGTCTTATGGAAAACTTTCTAATTGCACCCTCTATACTCGCCGCAGATTTTGCTCGATTAGGAGAGGAGGTAGATAGAGTTATTGAGGCTGGTGCCGATGTTGTTCATTTTGACGTGATGGATAATCATTACGTACCTAATTTATCTTTTGGTCCTATGGTCTGTTCGGCTCTGCGAAATCATGGCATTGAGGTCCCGATCGATGTGCATTTAATGGTGAAGCCAGTGGATCGAATGATTGAAAGTTTCGCGAAAGCTGGCGCTAGCTACATTAGTTTTCACCCTGAGGCCAGTGAACACGTTGATAGATCCCTTCAGTTAATCCGAGATCTAGGCTGTAAGGCAGGCTTAGCTTTAAATCCTGGCACCTCACTCGACTGTCTTGAGTATGTTATGGATAAGGTAGATTTGATCCTTTTGATGTCGGTCAATCCGGGTTTTGGTGGACAGAAGTTTATATCCTCAACCTTAAAGAAGCTTTCGAAAGTACGTGCCTTGATTGAAGAGAGCGGGCAAGTTATTCGGTTAGAAGTAGATGGTGGTGTGGGCATCAAAAATATAAGAGAGATAGCTAATGCTGGCGCTGATATGTTTGTTGCAGGTTCTGCGATTTTCGGGGCTGACGATTATAGTGCTGTAATTGAGGCAATGCACTCTGAGCTTGGCGCTGCGCCAAGTCGCCATCATTAGTTTTGGGAAAAGCTATGCAAGATTCTGATTTTGAAGCGTTTAGAAATGCCGGATACAACAGAGTGCCTGTGGTTCGAGAGGTTTTAGCGGACACTGAGACTCCCTTAAGTATTTATTTAAAACTTGCAAATACCGCACATAGTTATTTATTCGAGTCCATCCAGGGAGGGGAAAAATGGGGGAGATTTTCTATTATAGGCCTGCAGTCGAATGTGGTCCTAAGAGTTGTCGAGCGAAAAATTACTATTGAAAAAGACGGAGTTATAACTGAGTCGCTCGAGGCTGACGATCCATTCCCTTTTATCGAAAAATTTAAAGATCGGTACCGGGTTGCAGAGCTGCCAAAAGGAACGTCTTTTGGCGGAGGGCTCGTAGGTTATTTTGGTTACGATACCGTTCGTTATGCTGAACCTATCATTGGTAAATCTCCAAGGAAAGATGATCTTTCCACACCAGATATTTTGCTGATGGTTTCTGAGGAGGTGGTTGTTTTCGATAACTTAAGGGGAACAATTTCTTTTGTCATAAATGCAGACCCAAATGATGAGGGCGCGTTTAAGAAAGCGCAAAGTCGAATAGATTCTTTACAAAACGAACTTAAATCTCCGTTGCACCTACCGAGTTTTGATTCAAGTCGTACGAAAAGCGCAGTGAATTTTTCTCACCATTTCACAAAAGAAAAATTTGAAACTTCGGTCAACATAATTAAAGATTTCATTGACGCAGGGGATGTGATGCAGGTTGTGATTTCTCAGCGGATGTCTGCGGCTTTCGATGGTGATCCTCTTAACGTATACAGGGCGCTTCGTTACCTAAATCCCTCTCCTTATATGGTTTATTTTGACCTAGGTGATCATCATGTAGTGAGCGCTTCTCCTGAAATTCTAGCAAGAGTGGAGGACAAGAAAATTACCGTCAGGCCTCTGGCGGGGACACGAAAACGTGGTGCTACCGAAGAGGAGGATCAGGCTCTAGAGCAAGAATTGTTGAATGATTCTAAAGAATTAGCAGAGCATCTAATGCTTATTGATCTGAGTCGCAACGACTCGGGCCGTGTATCCAAGATAGGCTCGGTGAAAGTTCCTCGACAGATGTTTGTTGAAAGATACTCGCATGTTATGCATATCGCGTCTATCGTAGAGAGCGAGCTGAGTGAGGATAGTTCAGCATTGGATGTTTTGCGCTCAACCCTGCCTGTTGGTACTTTGAGCGGTGCACCAAAAGTGCGGGCAATGGAAATCATTGATCAGCTTGAGCCAGAGAAGCGAGGAGTATACGGTGGGGCGATGGGATACCTCGGCTGGAATGGAAATATGGATATGGCTATCGCTATTCGTACTGCTCTTATCAAAGATGGGAGGCTCAATGTACAGGCTGGTGCGGGGATAGTCGCCGACTCTGTTGCTAGTCTCGAATGGGAAGAAACTCTCAGTAAGGCCCAGGCTATCGTGCGCGCAGTGGAGTTAGCGACCACGAAGTTTAAAATATAGTGTTATCTCGTATGCGGTCTAAATTTCCCTCATGCCTTTATAGGCGTCGAGGGCTCTTTTGCGTGTTTCTTTCAAGTCGACAATAGCCCGTGGATATTGAATACCAAGTGTTATGCCGGCACGCAAGAGCTCAGCTTCCGGAGCATTGCTAGGATCATGCAGATGCTTAATGGGGACTGACGCGAGCTCTGGAACAAACTTCCTTATATATGCACCGTTTGAGTCAAACTTTTGTGACTGAGTCACTGGATTGAATATCCTAAAGTAAGGAGCCGCATCCGCACCGGTTCCGGCTACCCACTGCCAACTGCATGTATTACTTGCCAGGTCTGCGTCTACCAGGCAATCCCAAAACCAACGAGCCCCTTCGATCCAATGAACCATAAGATTTTTTGTTAAGAAAGACGCAACAATCATTCTGACTCGATTATGCATATATCCTGTTTGCCAAAGCTCTCTCATACCAGCATCGACAATCGGATATCCAGTTTTCCCCTGTTGCCAGATCTTGAGAGCTTGTTCATCGCTTCGCCATGGAAACTCTGTAAAGTCTCTTTTAAAATTCTGATTCGTCATTTTTGGGAAGAAGTAGATTAGGGAGTAAGAGAATTCTCGCCATATTAACTCTCTAGTGAAATGTTCTGCCTCGAGGTTATCTATTTGTTTCGAATCTGCGGCTTTTTTTACTTGCCAAGCTACAAAGTTGGGAGAAATTTCACCAAATTTAAGATGTGGTGATAGTCGAGAGACGCTGGATCTATCTGGGATATCCCGACCCTCTTTGTAATTGTGTATGCCATGTTTGAGAAAATTTTTGAGCCTAGCGTGCGCGTGTGACTCTCCCGGAGTCCACTCGGATGCGATCGATCTGGTCCAATTTTGGTCTGGCAACAGGTTAAGAGCCGAGATTTTGTCGTCTTGCATTGGGCACTCGAGTAACTCACAGATCGAAGGTATGTTTAATGGCTCGCTAGGCGATCGCTGTGCTGTTAAGCCATTTTTATAGAAAGGAGTAAAAACTTTGTAAGGTGTTCCATCTTTCTTCAGTGTGGTCCAGGGCTCCCAGAGAAGACAACCGTTGTGGCTTTGAACTGATGATCCGAAATCGGTAAGGGTTTTTTTAATCCTCTTATCGCGAGCTATTTGCCATGGTTCATAGCAACGATTCCAATGCACGCTCTTTGCGCCAGTTTGTTTAAGAATCCGTGTTAAGATTTCCTCGGGATTACCTTGCTCGACCCAGAGGTTACCATCGAGACTGTTATTTAAAGACATCAGTGACTGATGAAGCCACCAGCGACTGGCGGCGCCAAAACGCCATTCTTTTGGAGTTTCATCATCAAGAATAAAAAGCGGAATCGTATCACCTTCTAAGATCGCTGCCGACAACGCTGGGTTGTCTTTAAGTCTCAAGTCTTGACGAAACCAACAGATGGTCTTATCTGCCATTAGGAAAGCCTTTTTATCGTTTTGTTACTTTTAGTTGCCCTGTTAAGATAACGCTTCCGAAGAATATGTAGACTTGTGCCATAAGTAATTCGGCCTGTGTCCTGTTATCATCTCGTCTTGAACGTCTACAAAATTTATCACAATCGGAGCATTGCGGAGATTCTTACTTGTTGTTAATGATTGATAACTATGATTCTTTTACTTACAACATTGTCCAATACTTGTCTGAGTTGGGCGCCGATGTTTCAGTTGTAAGAAATGATGCTGTTAGCGTTTCAGAAATAATTGATATGAATCCGCACGCTATCGTAATTTCACCAGGGCCATGCACGCCGAATGAAGCCGGAATATCGCTGGAAGTAGTTCGAGCTTTTGCAGGAAAAATCCCCATGCTAGGAATTTGTCTCGGTCATCAAAGTATTGGTCAAGCGTTCGGTGGAAACATTGTGAGGGCTAATAAAGTGATGCATGGCAAGTTATCTCAGATTTACCACAATGGAGAAGGAGTGTTCGCCGGGCTTGCGAATCCCTTTACTGCAACCAGATACCATTCCTTAGTTATCGACAAAGAATCTTGTCCAGATTGTCTAGAGATTTCTGCGTGGACCGAGAACGAGAACAAACAGATAGACGAGATTATGGGTGTGCGCCATAAAGAGAATATAGTCGAGGGTGTTCAGTTCCATCCCGAGTCAATCCTTAGCGAATATGGTTATGATCTATTGAAGAATTTTTTGAGCTCTGATTCTTAAACAATTGGAAATTCCGGTGCCAAATTATGGAAATAACTGAAGCAATTAAAAAAGTTATAGCATCGCAAAGCCTTAATGATGAGGAGATGCTATCAGTTATGCGAGGTGTCATGGGAGGCAGAACCACCGATGCACAAAATGCTGGCTTTCTTGTCGGAATGCAAATTAAAGGACCCAACGTGGTTGAAATTTCAGCGGCAGCTCGAGTAATGCGCGAACTCGCAGTGCCGGTTTCTGTCCAAGATCGATCAAATTTGCTGGATACTTGTGGAACCGGCGGTAGCAGTTCGAATACATTTAACATATCGACCGCTTCTGCACTTGTCGCAGCAGTCGCAGGAGCTCGGGTTGCAAAGCATGGTAATCGCGGTGCCAGCAGTAAAAGCGGAAGTGCTGACGTATTGGAGGCGGCAGGCGTCGCTTTGAGTCTCTCCGCGGAGAAAGTTGCCGAATGCGTTGACAGTATCGGTGTTGGATTTATGTTTGCTCCTGCGCATCACAGCGCTATGAAACATGTCATGACTGCACGCAAAGAGCTCGGTGTACGAACGATCTTTAATTTGCTCGGGCCACTAACCAACCCGGCGAGAGCCGTGAATCAAGTGATGGGTGTTTATGATCCTGCATTAATTGAGCCGCTAGTGGAAGTGCTAAGAGACCTTGGAGGCCGCAATATATTGGTTGTAGCTGCTGAGGACGGCCTAGATGAAATTAGTTATTCTTCAGCAACCCGTATCGGAGAGCTTCGAGACGGAAAAGTTTTTCAATACAAGGTCACTCCTGAGGATTTTGGAATTACTCGAAGAACGGATTATACCGAACTACAAGTCAGCAACCCTGAAGAAAGCCTTAATTTGTTGAAAAACGCTTTGACTTATTCTCATAAGGGAGCTGGCGATATCGTTGCGTTAAATGCGGGCGCCGCAATTTATGTGGCTAATTTGGCCTCAGATCTAACTGCTGGAGTTAATAAGGCCAAAGAAATTTTGGTTAGTGGTGCAGCGATCGAGAAGCTTACAGAACTCGTGAATTTCACAAAAATAGCTTCAGAGTAATAATTTGTAATGAAATTTGGAGGTAATTAGTTGAAGAATTCCAGTATCCTTGACGAGATTGTTGCATATAAACTGGATGAGGTAGCGAGGGCCAAAAAACAAGTATCACAAAGTGATTTGGAGAATCAGGCGTCTTCGCAAGAATCGGTTCGCGGGTTCACAAAAGCGCTCTCTGAGGAGATCCTAGCTTCTCAGCCTGCGGTTATTGCCGAAATAAAAAAAGCATCTCCGTCAAAAGGTATTATTAGGGAAAATTTTAATCCTAAAACCCATGCCGTGGATTATCAATCTAGCGGGGCAACCTGTCTCTCAGTATTGACTGACACAAAATATTTTAGCGGGGGAAATGAATATTTAATTGAAGCAAAACTAGCTTGCGATATTCCTGTTATTCGAAAGGACTTTATTATTGATTCCTATCAGATCGCGGAATCCAGGGCCTTGGGTGCGGATTGCATCTTGCTGATCGCATCTATCCTTGACGACAATTCGCTTGAGAGTCTTAATAACTATGCAAAGACATTTGATTTAGATGTGTTGCTGGAAGTTCACAACGAAGAGGAACTGGACCGAGCTATGATCATAAGCGATTGTTTAATCGGTATAAATAATCGAAATCTTCATACTTTTGAAACAGATTTAGAGACCTCAATTAAATTAGCAGAAAAAATTCCAGCTGATCGATTTGTTATTACAGAAAGTGGGATACACACTAGGGCTGATGTTCAAAGAATGATGGAGCATAATATTTTTGGGTTTCTAGTCGGAGAATCGTTCATGGCTGCTGAAAACCCAGGGGAAAAACTTAAAGAAATTATGTTTGGAGAATATAGTTAATTCAAATAAATTCCCAGATCACTTTTTTAATATTTACTAAAGGTTTTTTATGCAAGCAAAGGTAAAGTGGGTTGAGGATGTAATGTTTGTGGCAGAGTCCGGTAGTGGTCACGCGATCATATTAGATGGTGCGACTGAGAATGGCGGTCGAAATAAGGGGATGCGCCCTCTAGAATTGATGGCTTTGAGTGTGGGCAGTTGTTCATCCTATGATGTTGTCACTATTTTAAAGAAGGCGCGTCAAAAAGTGACGGGTTGCGAAGTCGAAGTGACTGCAAAAAGGGCGGACGCCGTGCCGGCGGTCTTTGAAAATATTCATCTTCATTTTCAAGTCTCTGGTGAAAACTTGAAGAAAGATCAAGTCAAGCGAGCTATTAGCTTGTCAGCGGAGAAGTATTGCTCTGCCTCTATTATGCTCTCTAACGGGGGAGTTGTGGTGACTCATGATTTCACAGTGATTGAGAGTTCAAACAAAAAAAACTGACTAAAAACGGTAAGTTGCAAATTTCATCACTCGTGAGACAGAAGTCATAGCTGTGCTGATCAGGTTTGGCAATGGGGCACCTCCTGCTTTCTCAGCACTTTTTCCATGCTTCTCTTCATCCATTATCATTTGCTGCAATACAGCGCGGCTTTTGTGATCATCTTCTGGCAGGTTATTAAGGTGATCACGCAAGTGGTCACAAACTTGTTTTTCAGTCTCAGCGACGAAGCCGAGGCTCCATTTGTCTCCGGCAATTCCTGCTGCAGCACCTATCGCGAAAGACATAGTATAAAAAAGTGGGTTTAATAAACTGGGCTTGCTGTCTAAGTCAGAAAGTCGCTCTTCGCACCAATCAAGATGATCTATTTCTTCGGCTGCCGCGTCTTCCATCGATGCTCTGACATGAGCGAGTTTTGCGGTCATAGCCTGTCCTTGATAAAGCGCCTGTGCACATACTTCACCAGTGTGGTTGATTCTCATTAGCCCTGCAGCATGCTTCAGCTCGTCATTGTCAAGCTTTGTTGTACCTTTTCCCACTTCATGAGCTGGAGACGCACGTCGACCGGTTTGTGCTCCGGGAGAGCATGTTCTGAGCGCTTGATCAAATTGAGTAATAAAGTTGTCTAGTCTGTTGAGTTTGTTTTTCATCGGCCCTTACTCACTAAGTGTCTCATGTTCGCGTGCTATTGCTCTGTAGGCAATGTCATTTCTATAGAATGCTCCGTTCCAAGTGATATTCTTGATTGCTGAGTAGGCATTTTTTGTAGCTTCAGAAATACTAGATCCTAATGCTACCGTACAGAGGACACGCCCACCACTAGTAACCGTTTCCCCCGCATCGACAATTTCCGTTCCAGCATGAAAGATTTTCACTTCAGGATTAGAGATTTCATCGAGTCCCGTTATTTTATCTCCAGTAGCATATTCGGCTGGATAGCCGTTTGCGGCCATAACAACGCCCACAGCGGGTCTCGGGTCCCATTTTGCTGTTTGTTGATCAAGCTTTCCTTCAATCGCTGCCATACAGTGCTCGATCAAGTCAGATTCCAGCCGAAGCATTACAGGCTGGGCTTCTGGGTCTCCAAAGCGGCAGTTGAATTCAATTACATTTATTGAACCTTTTGAACCTATCATGAGACCCGCATACAGAAACCCAGTGTAAGGAATTCCATCTGACGCCATACCCCTTACGGTCGGAATGAGGATTTCGCTCATCACCCGATTAGACATTTTCTCATCGAGCACGGGAGCTGGCGAGTATGCTCCCATCCCGCCGGTATTTGGTCCCTTGTCGCCTGCATCTCTGGTTTTGTGATCTTGAGAGGTTGCCATTGGTAAAATATTTTTTCCGTCGACCATTGCGATGAAACTTGCCTCTTCGCCTTCCAAGAAGCTTTCTATAACAATTCTTCGCCCAGCTTGGCCATATTTTTCATCAGTGAGCATGTCATCGATAGCGGCGATGGCGTCTCGTTCTGTCTGAGCAACGACGACGCCTTTTCCGGCCGCGAGGCCATCAGCTTTTACTACAATCGGAGTGCCGACTTGAGAAATAAACGCTTTAGCTTGGTCAGGATCTGTAAAAACTTCATATTCCGCACTTGGAATTTTGTGACGCTTGAGAAAATCTTTGCTAAACGCTTTTGACCCCTCTAGCTGCGATGCTGCCATACTTGGGCCAAAACAAGGAAGATTTCGACTTTGAAAAAAGTCAACAATACCATTTACCAAAGGAGCCTCAGGACCAATAAGTGTCAAGTCTATGTTAGTTTTTTCAGCGAAGGTGGCAAGCCCCTCAAAATTAAGCGGGTCAAGTGGAATATTGACAAGTTTTTTCTCGGATTGAGTGCCTCCATTGCCCGGTGCTACATAAACGTCAGTAACGCGATCATTCTGTGCAACTTTCCAAGCTAGGGCGTGTTCACGTCCGCCACCACCAATGATTAGTATTTTCATCCTGTGCTGCCTTTGTGTGTTTCTTCTTTCAGTGTTTAAAGTGACGCACTCTTGTAAAGACCATTGCTATCCCTGCATCGTTAGCAGCTTCGATTACTTCTGCGTCCCTCATTGATCCTCCGGGCTGAATCACGGCGGTAACGCCAGCCTGAGCAGCTGCATCGATTCCGTCACGGAAAGGGAAAAATGCATCTGATGCCATTACAGAACCTTGAACAACAAGACCCTCGTCTGCGGCCTTTATGCCTGCAATGCGTGCACTGTAGACCCTGCTCATTTGGCCGGCGCCAATTCCGATTGTTTGACGATTTTTACAATAGACAATGGCGTTTGATTTGACAAATTGAGCGACCTTCCACGCAAAGAGAAGATCTCTGATTTCGTCTTCGGTCGGGTGCCTGCCACTAACAATCTCAAGGTCTTCCCGAAACGTCTCGCGAATGTCTTTATCTTGCACCAACAGACCACCATTCACGCGTTTTAAATCAAGCCCAATTGGGCGTTCATCGGCCCACGAACCGCAACTTAGGACCCGAACATTTTGTTTAAGAGATACAGCCTCTAGAGCAGCGTTATCGACTGACGGCGCAATGATTACCTCTGTAAATTGGTTTTTTGTAATTAGTTCTGCGGTCTCTCGGTCGAGTGCACGGTTGAAAGCTATGATTCCCCCAAAAGCCGAAGTAGGGTCTGTTGCAAAGGCTAACTGATATGCCGTTAAAATATTTTTCGCAACCGCAACTCCACAAGGATTGGCATGTTTTACAATTACACAAGCAGGGTCTTTGAATGCTTTAACGCAATCTAGCGCTGCGTCAGTGTCAGCAATGTTATTATACGAGAGCGATTTCCCCTGAAGCTGCGAAATCGTTCCAATACCTGCTTCGACCGGTGATTTTTCAATGTAAAAAGCGGCTGCTTGATGTGGGTTTTCCCCGTATCGCATGTCCTGCTTTTTGTGGAACTGGGTGTTGAAAGTTCTTGGAAATTTGGACGAAGGTTCGTCCGATGAGGCGTTGACTTTAATGCCCAAATAGTTAGAAATGGCACCGTCGTATGCGGCAGTGTGTTCAAATGCTTTAAGTGCGAAATGAAATCGAGTCTCATGCTCGATGGCATTATTTCCCGATTTTAGTGCTTTTATTATTTCATCGTAATCAAGTGGGTCGACGGCAACACTTACAAAGCGATGATTTTTTGCAGCAGCACGCAGCATGGTTGGACCGCCGATATCGATGTTTTCTATGGCTTCTTCGAGCAAACAACTAGGGTTCGCAACAGTTTTCTCAAACGGGTACAGATTTACTACGACGAGGTCTATGGGTGGGACATCGTGCTCTTTCATCACTTCGTGATCTATATCTCTTCGGCCGAGAATACCTCCGTGAATCTTTGGATGGAGTGTCTTAACTCGGCCATCCATCATTTCGGAAAAACCGGTATAGTCCGAAATTTCGATAGCGGCGATCCCTTCATCGGCGAGTAATTTATGAGTCCCACCGGTGGAGAGAATTTCTATACCCAGTTCAGAAAGCGAACGAGCAAATTCCACAATGCCAGTTTTGTCAGAGACGCTTATTAATGCGCGACGAACAGCAACAGTATTATCTGTAATCATAAAAAGATCTTTTTAAGTTTAAAAATTGAGTTCTTGCAAGTCAGGTTAACTTTTGTCGGCGGATTGAAAAACTATAATTTTATAGAAGTCCGTAATGCCGTAATTTCGCTCGCAGGGTACCACGATTGAGCCCAAGCATGATAGATGCTTTGCTCTGATTATTGCGCGTATGCTCCATAACTGCACTGAGCAGTGGCTCTTCAACTTCCTTAATGACCAGCTCGTGCAAGTTGCTCACCGGCTGACCTGACATTTGATTTAAATAGTTCTTTAACGTTTTATCTACCGTTTGGCGCAATGTTATATCGGAATCAGAGTTTCTTGATTCCCCGCTAAAGATGTTGCGAGTTTTCTTCATGCTGCGAGTTCCTCCCGCCTTTCATAAAAAAATGAGTTTTCCGACTCAGCAAAGAGGGCATCAATAAGGTCCAACTGCTCAAGTGGCTCAGTTTTTGAATTAAATGTTTTCAAGAAATTAGTGCTAGCATTATAGGGCTTAAAATATTGTGTTGCGTGCTTGCGAGCATATAAAGGCCCGCGTCGATCGCCATAAAATTTGTGAAGTTTAGATATATGGACTCTTATGGTTTCATGAAGGGTACTCAAAGAAATAGGCGTAATTAGCGACCCGGTTTTTAAGAAATAATCAATTTCATTGAAGATCCAAGGCCTCCCTTGCGCCGCTCTTCCAAGCATTAAGCCGTCAGCTTTGGTGTATTCTATTACGGCCTTGGCCTTCTCGGGCGAGTCTATGTCTCCGTTGGCTATAATTGGAATGTTGACGGACTCTTTTATACTCGCAATCGTATCGTATTCTGCATGTCCCATAAAGCGATCGGCCCGAGTTCTCCCGTGGACTGTCAGAAGCTGAATGCCGCAGTCTTCGGCTATTTGCGCTATCTCAACACCGTTGCGAGAGTTTTGGCACCATCCTGTCCGAATCTTTAATGTTACCGGGATACTTACGCTGGACGCCACTTTATGGAGAATTTGCTCAACAAGTTTTGTGTCCCGCAATAACGAGGATCCAGCAGCCTTCTTTAAAACTTTTTTCGCCGGGCAACCCATGTTGATGTCAATTGCATCTGCGCCTAGCTTTTCATTATAAAGTGCAGCGTTCGACATTGCCCCTGGATCGCTACCCGCAATTTGAATTATTTTTGGTCCCTGTATCTTTGGATTGGTTTGACGCAATAGATGGCGTTCTTTTTCTCTTTCAGCTTTTTCACAAGGAACCATTTCCCCAAAGGTGAGCCCAGCACCGTGTTTGTCGCATATCTCTCGAAATGGAACATCACAGACCCCAACCATAGGGGCAAGTAATAGGTTGTTTTTTAATTTGAAAGGGCCGAGGTTTATCACAAGTTTCCAGTTTTTTCAGAATATTCGAAAATATCCTTAAATTATATCGTTTTGTTTAAGGCACTTCGAGTTTCAATTTTTTAAGCGTGTTCCGGAAATAAGCACCCATTCCTCATCGTTATGAATTTCGTCTATACGAAACCATGGTTTATAAGTGGATATCAATTCCTCAACTTGGTTTTGGAGTAAGCCAGATAAGACAATTTCTTCACCAAGGTTGACAATTTTAGCGAAGAACGGAGCGAGTTCCTGCAGTGGTTTAGCCAAGATATTGGCAACTAATATGTTCGCATGGGGTTTTTCAAAAGTTTTCTTATACTGTTCTGGTAGGAAGGTTTTTATATGGCCATTTTTAATATTATTTCGAAACGCATTGTCCTTTGTGGCAATAATCGCTTGAGGGTCATTATCGACCGCAATGATAGATTTTGCCCCAAGAAGGGCAGCGGCGATTGCAAGGATTCCAGAACCGCTCCCAAAGTCGACTACAGTTTTTTTGTCTAGGTTTCTTTTAGCTAGCCATCGTAGGCAAAGTTTGGTGGTGTTGTGATTACCACTGCCGAACGCGAGGCCAGGGTCTATAAATAAGTTTATGGCTTTTGGGTCAGGCGGGGGTTGCCAGCTGGGGCATATCCAAAAGTTGCTTTCAATCTGTATTGCATGAAAATTCGACATCCAAGATTTTTCCCAATTTTCATCTTGCAATGTTTCAATCGTGATCTTGTCAGAATTAATAACTGTAGGATTCCCTCTAAGCCATTTTAAGGCTGGGCCAAGATCTAGTTTTTGATCGAACAGACATGAAAGTAATACCGTATCCCAAACAGTGGTTTCACCTGGCTCAGTTTGGAATAATGGTTGGTCTTCCGCGTCAAGGTAGGTGGTAGCAATTGCACCGAGCTGAATTAGTTGCTGTTCGATAGGCTCAAGGTGTTTCGATGGAATACATATTTTAATTTGTTGCCAGCTCATCGGGCTCTAACCCTTTAAAGTCAGTCTTTGGCTTCTAGTTTTTTCTCAAGGTAGTGAATATTTACACCTCCCTCAGTAAATCCGATGTCTCTGACGAGTTCTCGATGTAAGGGTATGTTTGTCTGTATTCCATCAACGAGTGTTTCGTCAAGTGCGATCTGGGTCCTTTTCAGAGCCTCTTCTCTAGTATTCCCTCTACAAATTAATTTTCCAATAAGCGAGTCGTAAAAAGGAGGGACGCTATATCCACTGTAGAGGTGTGAGTCTACTCTGACATCGAGCCCTCCTGGCGCATGGAACCTCTTCACAAGGCCCGGGCTTGGAAGGAAGTTTTTTGGATCCTCAGCATTGATTCTGCACTCAAAAGCATGTCCAGTTATTGCAATGTCTTCCTGCTTCAGGCGAAGCATATCTCCGCCAGCTATAAGAAGTTGTTCTTGAACAATATCGACGCCTGTAACCATCTCAGTCACTGGGTGTTCAACCTGGACTCTGGTATTCATTTCGATAAAGTAAAATCGCTCATCTTGGTAGAGAAATTCTAGTGTTCCAGCTCCGCGATATTTCATTTTTTTACATGCCGTTACACAAGTTTGCAAAATGCTATTACGAACCTCAACTGGAATGTTTGGCGCTGGAGCTTCTTCGAGCACTTTTTGGTGACGGCGTTGCAGCGAGCAGTCGCGATCACCAAGGTGAACCGCGTTGCCTTTGCCATCACCAATGATTTGAATCTCGACGTGTCTTGGGTTCTCTAAGAATTTTTCTAGATATACAATACTACTACCAAAGAAGCTCTTTGCTTCTGTTTGAGTAACGGCGATTGCCTTAAGCAAAGAAGCTTCGCTCTCGACAACCCGCATGCCTCTGCCTCCCCCACCCGCAGCCGCTTTGATAATAACTGGGTATCCAATATCTTTTGCTATTGCGAGGGTTTTTTGGTCATCGCTGTCAATAGGGCCATTGGAACCCGGGACCGTGGGGACACCGCCGGCTAGCATGACGTCTATAGCCGAAACTTTATCTCCCATTTGTCGAATCGTTTCGGCTGTGGGGCCGACGAAAATAAACCCGCTTTTTTCCACCTGCTCTGCAAAATCAGCATTTTCCGAAAGAAAGCCATAGCCTGGATGGACCGCATCGGCATCAGTTACCTCCATCGCGCTTATGATTGCGGGTGCGTTCAAGTAGCTCTCGCCAGAACTTGGCGGGCCGATACAGACCGATTCGTCGGCTAGGCGAACGTGCATTAAATCTTTGTCAGCTGTCGAGTGAACTGCTACCGTTTTTATGCCAAGTTGCTTACAAGATCTAAGTACCCGCAGCGCTATTTCACCGCGGTTTGCGATGAGGACTTTTTCTAACATGAATAGATTTCCTGATGTATCTAAACTTTAACGGGTCTACCAAATTTCCTCAACGTTAATGTCTTCGTGAGGGAGCTCGGAGATTATGCTATCGTTATTAATGGTTGATCGAATTCAACCGGTTCGCCATCTTCAATGAGAATCGCGTCCACAACTCCGGCATGGTCTGCTTCAATTTGATTCATCATTTTCATTGCTTCAACAACGCAAATGACGTCTCCAGGTTTCACATGCTTTCCAACTTCTACGAATGGAGGTGCCGAGGGCGAGGGAGCTCTATAGAAAGTTCCAACCATCGGAGATTTTACAATCTTTCCCTTTGCTTCCGAGCTTGGTTTTGGTGCTGGAGCATCATCTGAGCTTGGAGCGATTGCAGTATTTGATGAAAGTTGAGGAGCTTGTGGAACATTCATTTGGGGGGAAGGGCTCAATGCGTTTCGGCTTATACGAACCGACTCTTCCCCTTCAGTGATTTCAATCTCTGCTACCTGTGACGATTCAAGTAATTCGATAAGCTTTTTGACTTTTCTTATGTCCATAATTGTTTCCAAGTATCTATTTCTTATACCTTGATTTGGCGTTTTTTCTCGGCGCTTAGGTGGTCTGTTTGGCGGTTTGAGATCTATCGTGGTTGTCAACATAGGTTATTGCAGCTTGCATCGCCAGCTGGTACCCCTGTGCTCCGAGTCCAATGACACACCCCAAAGCAATGTCAGAAAAAAAGGAATGATGCCGAAATTTTTCACGTTGAAATAAGTTTGAAAGGTGAACTTCGATACAACTCAGCTCAGACGCTAAGACAGCGTCTCTGAGAGCAATACTTGTATGGGTAAAACCTCCAAAGTTGATGATCAGGAAATTGGTTCCGTCCTTTCGGGCACAATGCACCCTTTCAATTAGTTCCGCCTCTGAGTTGCTTTGAAAGCTACTGTGCGAGTGCCCTGCTGCTGAGCATTGATCAGATAATCGCTGATCGATATCCTCAAGTGTTTCTGTCCCATAGATACTGGGCTCCCTGCTTCCCAAAAGATCAAGGTTTGGTCCGTGTAGAGTTAAAAGCTTAGCCATATACGATTCTTAGTCTTAGGTTACGTAGATTTAATGGAAGACTTCGCGATGTACGACGATTTTAACAGAAAATAACGGAAATTCCAGCCGGAAGATTTGGAATTTCTCTACAAGGTGTCGATTGATATGGCTACTGAACGTGAAGGGTAACAAAAACCCCAGTCTGCACAGCCCTGATATTCAATGAGAATGACTGACTTTTCGATGATGGCTTCTGGGAGCGTAATCAGGATTTTTAGCTCATCATAATAAACCTCAACAGCGCCAAAAAACTCGTCTGTCTTAGCTATGCCCTCTGGAAGGAAAGCCTCCAGAGACGTTTTTTTGTTAAATTCTAATTGCTTTAGATAGAAGGAGAACCGATGTTGATATAAATAATGCGCTTTTGCCGGTAAAAAAATTAATTCTATCGTCTTTGGATCTAATCTGGTGGTAGAAAATGGAAAAGCTTCCTCTGCTGGCAGAGGCCGACGATGTGAGCTTTCGGCGAGACCCGTTTCCGACCTTATATTTAACTGAGCTTGTGATGTTGGCATAAGTATGAGTAAGCTCAATAATATATATAAGTGTGCACTCATATTCGCCTTGCACTTGCGTAAATTAGCTATCGTTGACATAGCATTTCTTATTAGAGCTCGGTGGGCGAATGCGACATCCCCTAAATGCGGAAGCTATCGAATATCAAGCATGCGTTAGTACCACCAAAGCCAAAGCTGTTTGACATCACTCTGCCAAGTTCGGTGCGGTCAGATCGCTCTTTCGCGATCGGCAATCCGGACGCTGCAGGATCAGGCTCATCGAAATTTGCTGATGCAGCAATAAAATTATTTTCCATCATTAATAAGCTGTAAATCGCCTCGTGCGCGCCGGCCGCGCCTAACGAGTGTCCGCTGAGTGACTTCGTTGAGTTAAAAGTGGGGGCTTGAGAACCAAAAACTTCGCGAATAGCCGCTAGTTCTGCAACATCTCCTGCTGGTGTGCTGGTGCCATGGGTATTCAAATAATCCACTTTCCTTGGGTAAACCCTATTGGCCATAGCGAGCGCAGATTGCATTGCACGCTGACCTCCCTCACCAGAGGGCGAGACCATGTCAAAGCCATCAGAGGTGGCTCCATAGCCAGTCAACTCTGCGTAAATTTTTGCTCCTCTTGCTTGAGCGTGCTCGAGGGATTCAATCACTAATATTGCGCCTCCTCCCGAAATCACGAAACCATCTCGGTTAACATCAAAAGCGCGAGAAGCTTTACTTGGCTCATCGTTATATTGCGTAGAGAGCGCCCCCATCGCGTCAAACATATGACTCATAGTCCAATGCTCTGCTTCACCGCCCCCCGCAAAAATAATATCTTGTTTGCCCAATTGAATAAGTTCTGAAGCGTGACCGATACAATGAGCGCTAGTTGCGCAGGCTGAAGAGATTGAATAATTGACACCTTTTATTTTAAACGGAGTCGCGAGGCATGCAGAGACGGTGCTTCCCATTGTCCGCGGAATTCGATAAGGACCCACTCTTCTTAAACCTTTCTCTCGCATTAAGTCGGTTGATGCTAGCTGCTGCTCTGGGGAGCCACCACCCGAACCGACCACTAGGCCTGTGCGTTCATTTGAAACATCCTCAGGACTAAGACCGGAATCGTCAATTGCTTGCTCCATCGCGAGGTAGGCATAGGCAGATGCTTCACCCATAAATCGGTAACTTTTTCTGTCTATTAACCCTTCAGCATCAATGTTGATCGAACCGCTGACGTGACTTCGCATGCCAATCTCAGCATAATTAGGGTTAAAAGTTATTCCACTTTTCCCCTCGAGTAATGAATTGACAACAGCAGGCTTGTCATTACCTAAACAAGAAATGATTCCCATGCCTGTGACCACTGCTCGATGCATTTCTGTTCCTTTTTGGTTGCGCTCAGGATTTGATAGAGCTTATGCAGATTAAAATAACTGGTCAGGTTGAAATAATCCAACTTTTAATTTTTTAGCAGTATATATCTTCCGCCCATCCACAAAAACAGCTCCGTCTGCGATCGCCATCACCAGTTTTCTGTCAATAATTCGGCTGAAGTCGAGTTCATATGTTACTAGTTGCGACGTTGGGAGTATTTCTCCCGTAAACTTTACATCGCCAGCCCCCAGGGCCCGCCCCTTCCCAGAGTGACCACTCCACGCCAAATAAAAACCCACAAGTTGCCATAGGGCGTCAAGACCGAGGCAGCCTGGCATAACCGGATCTCCCGCAAAGTGGCAGTCAAAAAACCAAAGGTTGGGCTTAATGTCGAGTTCAGCGACGATTTTACCGCGGCTATATTCTCCTCCTTCACTGTTTATTTGGCAGATCCGATCAACCATCAACATGTTTTCAATGGGAAGTTTTGCTTTGTCTGGTCCAAACAAAAGTCCTTTTCCGCAATCGATCAGTTCCTGAGTCGAATAACTTTCTTTCGGAGTGAATGTTGAGTTCGTTGTGGTCATATCATTTCAGCTTGATGAGAAGTTTTTTTGAATAGATTGTTTTATTTTAAACCATTGCGCAATGTTAACGCGGGAACACATTATAATCGATGCTTATTTTCACCGGCATCTCGTTGACTTATTATTTTTGATGAACTTTTGGTACCATGCCCTGAGATTGGAGTTAATTAATTTCGCTAACGCGCCAGAGCGCTAAGAGTAATAGCTATTGAAGATTATACCCGTAATTATTTCCGGCGGTCCGGGTTCCCGTCTTTGGCCAGTTTCGCGATCTGCTCGACCGAAGCAGTTCACCAAATTACCATCGATGTCTCAGACACTGTTTAAAGAAACAATAGGTCGAGTCTCGGATAAGAAAATTTTTGATGATCCAATCGTTATATGTAACGTTGAGCATCGGTTTCTTGTTGCCGAGCAATTGCGTGAGCTGGACGTCGCTAGCCAATTGATTCTTGAGCCGTTTGGGAAAAGTACTGCGCCAGCCGTTGCGCTTGCAGCAATGACTGCGATTGAGAAAACTAATTTTAAGGACAAATTACTGTTAGTTTTGCCTTCTGATCATCAGATTCTAGATAAATGTGCTTTGGATTTAGCGATAAAGCATGCCGCTGATCTCGCAATGAATGGAAAGCTTGTGACGTTTGGAATCGCTGCGAGAACACCAGAAACGGGCTTCGGCTATTTGCAAAAAGGGGTGCCGCTAAGCGAGCAGGGGTTCGAAGTTGAGAAATTTATAGAGAAGCCAGACAAAAGAGATGCTGAAAAATACGCGTTAGACGATAACTTCTTCTGGAACAGTGGGATGTTTGTGTTTTCGAGTGATACTTACTTGTCCGAGCTTGCCCGTTTTGCTCCCCTGATGACTTCGGCATGTCACAAAGTTTTTGCGAGTCTAGAACAAACTGATGACTTTAAGCACATTGATGCCGGAATTTTTGAGGGTTGCCCCGCTGGGTCGATTGACTACACGATAATGGAGAAGACGGAGCTTGCTGCAATGGTTCCGCTTGATGCTGGCTGGAGCGATCTAGGGTCCTGGCAGGCGCTTTGGGAAGCCCAAAAAAAAGATGAAAATAATAATGCTGTGATTGGTGATGTTGTTTTAGAAAATGTTTGTAACAGCTATGTGCAGTCTAGTCGTAGATTAGTTGGTGTGGTTGGTCTTGAAAATGTCGTTATAGTTGAAACTTCGGATGCGGTTCTGGTTGCTGATAAATCGAACGCTCAGGCGGTGAAAAAGATTGTTGATGTGCTGAGCAAAAAGAATCGTAATGAAGTTAAGGCGAGTCAAAAAGAAACGCGACCATGGGGTTCTTTTGAGACTCTTTTTTCTGGAGATGGTTATAAGGTTAAGCGTATTGAAGTAATGCCAGGCGGCGCATTATCGCTTCAATCTCATAAATATCGAGAGGAGCATTGGACTGTGCTAAGTGGGTCAGCATGGGTTGAGTGTGAGACAGAACAATTTTCGCTTGACTGTAATGAATCCACGTTTATTCCGAAAGGGAGTAAGCACAGATTAAGTAATAATATTGATGAGCCACTTATGGTGATTGAGGTTCAGGTCGGCGAATATTTGGAAGAGGACGATATTGAAAGATTTGAAGATGCCTATGGACGAATATAGATTGAACCGAAGATTTGTATGCTTTGAGTGGAGTTTCGAATGAGTATACGAAAGTGTTTATTTCCGGCAGCGGGCTACGGAACACGGTTTTTGCCAGCGACAAAAGCTATGCCTAAGGAAATGATGCCGATAGTTTCCAAGCCTCTTATTCAATATGGGGTCGAGGAAGCGATGACCGCTGGTATGAGAGAGATAGGGATAGTCACTGGGCGAGGAAAGAGAGCGATAGAAGATCACTTTGATAAAAGTTATGAGCTTGAGAATCAGATAGCGGGTACTGGCAAAGAAAATTTACTTGCTGAGATCACAGAAATTATAGCTCGATGTAGATTTTCGTATACTCGACAAGTTGAAATGCTGGGGCTTGGTCACGCGATTCTTGTTGGTGAGGGTTTGGTCGGAAATGAACCCTTCGGTGTAATTCTTGCGGACGATTATTGTGTCGCAAGTCCCGATTCAGTCATGCAACAAATGGTGAAAATTTATGAAAAATATCAGTGTAGCGTTGTTGCAGTCGAGGAGGTTTCTCTGGATAAGGTATCACGTTATGGTGTTATAGATGGTGTTGAGAGGGATGGTGTTTTTCGCGTTTCAAGTATGGTCGAAAAGCCTCGGCCTGAATCAGCCCCGAGTCAATTGGCTATAATTGGGCGCTATATATTGACGCCCGATATTTTTGAAATTCTTCGGAAAATCTCACCGGTAAGTGGCGGTGAGCTTCATATCACCGATGCGCTTAACGTTCAGGCTCGCAATGGCGGAGTGATCGGGCTAAAGTTCAGTGGATCCCGCTTTGATTGCGGGGGGCTCGATGGGTTTGTCGCCGCTACGAACTATACGTATGATACTTTAAAAATGAAATCTGGTGTTTGAATTGGTCAAGCGCCCACCGATCCTCGTAAACTCTAAACAACAAACTCGCCGAAAAGCGAAGAAGGTGAAAAAAGTGAGTGAGCCTCTTTTGTGCTTCAAAGCCTACGACGTCAGAGGCCGTGTGCCTGAGGAGCTTAATGATGATGTTGCTTATCGCATTGGGTGTGCGTACGCAGACTATATTCGCCCGGTTAATGTGGTAGTCGGTTTTGACATAAGACTAACGAGCCAAGAGATATGCGCGGCCTTGAGTCGTGGCCTTACTGACATGGGCGTAAATGTTATTAACATCGGTCAATGTGGTACAGAGGAAGTTTACTTTGCAACGCCTTTTTTGAATGCAGATGGAGGGATAATGGTGACAGCCAGTCACAATCCAGTCAATTATAATGGGATGAAGTTTGTTCGAGAGCAATCGAGACCGATTAGTGGGGATACAGGGCTATCTGAAATTCGCAATTTAGCAGAAAAAAATAATTTCACCATGGCCAAAAAACAAGGTGCTATAAGCTTCGCTGAAACTCATCCTGATTATGTGAAAAAATTATTAAGCTATCTTGATTTTTCTAATCTACCACCTCTAAAAATCGTGACCAATGCTGGAAACGGAGGTGCTGGGCTGACAGTTGACGCGTTAGAGCAAAGTTTGCCTTTTGAATTCACTAAATTATCTCATTATCCGGATGGAAATTTTCCCAACGGGGTTCCGAATCCTTTGCTAATTGAAAATCGAGAGGTGACTATTAACGCTGTGCTTCAAGCAAAGGCCGACATCGGAATTGCTTGGGATGGTGATTTTGATAGATGTTTTTTCTTTGATGAAAATGGCAGATTTATTGAAGGCTATTATATTGTTGGACTGTTGGCTGAGGCTTTTTTAGAAAGCGAGGCGGGGGGGCGAATTGTTCACGACCCGAGACTTACTTGGAATACTCAGAGAGTTGCATCGGAGATGGGCGGCGAAGCGATACAAAGCAAAACGGGACACTCTTACATCAAAGAGAAAATGCGTGAGGAAGGAGCGATATACGGAGGAGAAATGAGCGCTCATCACTATTTCCGTGATTTTTTTTATTGCGATAGCGGAATGATTCCGTGGCTCCTTGTTGTTGCCTTAATGGTAAAAAAAGATAAGCCCCTGTCTACCCTTGTTGATCAGGCCATTGAAGCTTTCCCCGCGAGCGGAGAGATAAATTGCAATGTTGCTGATGCTGAGCGGTTGAAAAATGAGCTGATGGCAATCTATGCTGATGATGCTCAGAGCATTGATCTAACAGATGGATTGAGTATTGAGTTTAAAGAATGGCGTTTTAATGTGAGGGCTTCCAATACGGAGGCAGTTGTTCGATTAAACCTAGAAACGCGAGCGGATTCCGCTTTGCTGAAGGAAAAGACAGAAGAGATCTTAGGGCATATTCGTAAAGGCTGAGTGCCCTGAAATTAAATCTCTTTTTTTGATGCCAAACTCCATTTCTTAATTATTTTCAAGAGCCCCTGGGTGGATTGATCGTATCGTTCCGTTTGATTTCTGCTTCCTTTTTCAAGTTCGGTGTAGATGTCTTTGGCGGTTTCCTTGCCGAGCTCAACCCCCCATTGATCAAAGGCGTTGATATCCCAGAGAACGCTAAGCGTGAATGTCTTATGTTCGTAGAGTGCAAGTAGGTTGCCCAGAGAAAAAGGATCCAATCGAGTCAATAGCAAAGTATTGCTCGGGCGGTTCCCCGATGTGTATGTGGCGTTTTTTTTGTTCTGTTTATTTCCGCGCATTAAAGCGAAGCTTTGGCCTATGCAATTGGACAATAGTTTTGTGTGCTGGTCGGTATCAATTCCAGATGAAGGATTGACCACGGCAATAAATTCGATCGGTATGAATTCAGTACCCTGATGTAAAAGCTGAAAATAAGAATGTTGGCCATTGGTGCCTGAGGAGCCCCAGATCACATCTCCAGTTTTTCCTTTTACTTCCTCACCGTTACGAGTAACAGATTTTCCTAAGCTTTCCATATGGAGCTGCTGTAGGTAGCTTGGAAAAAGCGCTAGATCATGGCTGTATGGAATGACAGCTGTGCTACCTGCTTGAAAATATTCTCGATACCAGTATGTAAGAATTGCCATTATTACCGGAATATTTTTGTTTATCGGAGCATCATAAAAATGCATATCTGCGGAGCGTGCACCTGCAAGGAGTTCTTGGAAATTCTTGAAACCGATAGCAATAGCGATTGGCAGGCCAATGGCGGACCAAAGAGAAAACCTCCCACCGACCCAATCCCATATAGGGAAAACACAATCGATTTCTACCCCGAAGTCCGAAGCGAGTGTTGGGTTGCTTGTTATGGCGGCAAAATGTTTCCCTATGCTTTCATTTTTGATGCCTTCCTCAAGCAACCAGGTCTTAGCAGCGCTTGCGTTGGTTAAAGTTTCAAGTGTCTTGAATGATTTAGAGGCGATGATGAATAATGTTGTTTTCGGGTCTAGTGATTTTAAAGTCCTTTTTAAATGGTTAGGATCTAGATTAGAGACGAACCTAACTTCAATATCTTTTTCATGAAAGTGATTTAAAGCATCAACCACCAAAGCCGGACCTAAATCGGATCCACCAATCCCAATATTAATCACTGTTTTAATCTTAGTGTTATCCGAGCCTGTTCGTCGCCCCTCGCGAATTGACCGTACAAAATTTTCTATTCTGTTTAAGGTTTCGATTACTTCGGGTCTAGATTCTTGGCTGTCAAGATCTCGAAGTGCAGTGTGCAGTGCTGGCCTATTTTCAGTGGTATTTATTTCTTCACCAGAAAACATCGATTTTATGGCCTCTTCGACGCCGCAGGCTTTACAAAGCTCAAACAGAAGGTCGCGTGATTCAGCATTTAACTGAGCCTTTGAGAAATCAAAGTGAACCTGAGGTATATCTATCGTATGGTTAGCAACACGCTCTGGGTCAGTAGCAAACAATTCCTCAATGTTAAGGTTGGAAGCTAAAAGTTTCTGATGAGCCTCGAGGAGAGATTTCCGTACCTTGTCAATTTCTTTACTGTCCATTGTTTCCTGCTTGAGGCGTCGGTTTGGCGGTGTTCGTCGCAGAATTTTTCCAGATTGCAGATCTTAGACCTTGGGTTTGGATTAAGCGAAAAATATCTATAAAGGGCCGAAGATGCTGAATTAAAATATTGTTGCTGTAATCTGATTCTCCAAAGGTGTCCGGGATCCCATCTTTCGGGTAATAAGCTGTGCCAAAAATGTAATCGAGAAAATTAAACTCTGCGGAAAAGTTCTTATCGATCGCTTCAGGGTGATTCGAGTGATGCCACCGATGGAATTTGGGGTTTGACATAAAATATCCAAGCCAATGCGCGTCCGAAATGTTGCCGTGACTATAACGCCCCCAAAAATCTCGAAAAGATATGTACAAAAATGTAAGTCCAGGATCTGGTTGAAAATATGCGACCAAAATCAAATATGGTGCTGCGAAGAGGGCTTTATCCACAATGTGAAAACGGCTTGTAGATAGAGAGTCTAACTTAACTGAGCTGTGGTGAACTCGATGGAATTGCCAAAGGAATGGAATTTTATGCGATAGCAAGTGAGCTACATAAAAAGTTACATGCCCCATAAGCAAAAGAGCAAACATATTCCAGGCCCAATGCGCATCAGCTAAAACCCCCTGATATGGTAGGCTTTGGGTCCCATTTTCTCTTAAATAAGTAAGCATCCAAGTCACAAATACGATATTGATCATGGAGTGCAAATGGAGCCGGTGATAGGTATGAATAACGTCATTGACCATCCCTTTTCTGATAAAGCTCTGATGCTTCAAGGGTTTTAAACGCTCTATCAATGGTATTATCCAAATCCACCCATACATAGATAGTATTGTCAGCCATTGAGACGTAGTGGGGCTTGATAGAAGTTCAATCATATTTGGCCTTATAGCAACAAAATGAATGTTAACAAATCCTCAGCTTTTATGTGTGGCTATTCCCACGCTTGCAGTTAAGCGATCGGTGATTTCTACTAATTTGTTGCTCGATTCGCTCAAACTCTGTACCATTCCCACTTCTAGAAGATGTATACAGTGCCGCTATAGCTCAGCCGTGGTAGAGCAGCTGACTTGTAATCAGCAGGTCCCGAGTTCGACTCTTGGTGGCGGCACCATTTCTTTACCCCCTTCCCCCGCACCTGCTCTCCATTCCCGTTTAAAATCCTCATTAGCGAATGTGTGTAGATTCGAATACTAAAAAACTAATGTTTTAACGAACTAGGCTTTGTACGTCTATTGACGAATGTTCGATCCTTTTTTCAAGCATTACACAATTGCCTGGGAGTCCTGATGTAGACTGTCTCATAAATGGTAAAATTATCTTTTCAAACGGTGTAATGCACATACTTTATTCCCGGCAGGGTCGCGTAGATATGCCATATACATGGGGCCTGTAGAGCCTTCTCGAATTCCGGGCTCATCTTCGCATTTAGTGCCGAAGTGTTTTAAACCGGCAGCGTACCATGTATCCACACTTTCCGAATCCTCGGCTTCAAACCCAATGGTACTTCCATTACCGTGGCATGCCGACTTTCCATTTATAGGAAGGCTAAGAGCGAGAACCCCGAGTGAGGTTCGCCACCAGGGCCTTCCTTTTTTATCAAGCGTCGCTGGCTGATGACCGAGCTCTCTTAACGTTGCGTCATAAAATTCCTGTGATTTGGTGATATTATTCGCACCGAGCATAATATGACTGAACATACCTTGTTTCCTTTTTTAAATATAATATTTTGATATTATTCGACTACATACTAGATCCTATTTTAATAAGTGATTTTTAATCAAGAGTTTTTATTGAGACCATAATTTATGTTGGATAAACGACAAATCCGTGAATTGGTGGACGAGTTTGGACCGCAAGTAAGCAAAGGCAGGAGCATTGAAGAGATAATTTTGCATGGAGAACTGCCCAGGCTTAAAAACTGTGTGGTCCAAAAGGGTAAAGTTTCCGATTCGGTTTTCGGAGAACATTTGGTTACCCGATTAGGCGTACCTATTCGCTTAATGTTCCGAAATAATCGTATTTCTACTCACGACGTTAATCGCGGAGTCATTCCGTTCAAGGATCAAGTACTGGCTTTGAATCATGACGCGATGTTGAAGCTCGTCGGACCGATCCTCGGAAATTCTCAGTTCAAGATTGACGGTTTGAGACCCACATCTACGGTAATCCCAGCTGAAAACCTAAACTTGATAGCTTTTGAAAATGTGTTGCGAGCTTTTATGGCTGAGAGCACAACTTCGACTTCATTGTATCAGAGCTATGTCGATGCAAAAAAAAAGGGTGATGATTCTCTTGAATTTGGGGGGCACTCTTTAAAACTTTCTGAATTAACTCCAAATTGCGCATTGCCATATGTCATAGATACCCCGAGCACAAAAGAGGAGGAAGACAGAACCGTTGACCCGCATTACCTCATTTCTGCAAAGGTGTGCAACAAAGAGCAGTACCAGCAAATTCGCAACTCTTCAATAATGGCTTTTGGTGTGGTGTCGCAGGCACTCAAGAATAGGAATATGGTTTTAGTTGATACCAAAACAGAACACGGAATAAATAGTCAGGGTGCAATTACAGTCGCGGATGAGCTTTATACCATGGACTCATCCCGCTATTGGCAACTTGACGACAATGGAGGTTTAGTTGAGAGAGACGGTAAGCCAGTTTCATTTTCTAAAGAGTTTGCTCGAGAAATGATTATTAATCGTGCTCAGAAGTTTGACGGTGCTCAAACTAGAGAGATAGCTGGGCGTTATATAGAAGGTTTACAACACTTGCTGGACGAGCCTTTTGAGCCCGACCTGCGTGATCGAGATGAACGTGTCATAGAATCAACCAACCTAATCTTAGATGAGTTATTATGAAAAAAGATTAAGTAAATGTTTTTAGCTTTTTATCGCGGTTAGGCTACTCCGCACAGCATATCAAGGGAGTCTTCAGTGTTTTTTTTTCGAACCCTAGCGCTGTTCTTGTCATATTTTTTAATTGCTAACCTAAGCTCTTGCAGTACGAAGGAAAATGAGGTCAATTTGCGCAACCAAATCACGAGTTCCCCATTAACAGTCAGTGATTATCAGATGGCTGAGAAATTTCTGCCGCAAAATATGTTGCCTCTGATGCATGGAGATATTCGAGCAGTTTTTTGGCAGGAAGCAATTAGCAATGGTGAGGAGATATTGGTTGTTCGCAGGATCACCGATACGCAAAGTGTGTATGAATTAATCAACCCTGCCACAAAAAAAGCAGAAAAACTTTTTGATACTGAAAAGCTAAAGTTACAGCTGGATACTTTGGTAAAGCAGGAGAGGGCCGTTACAGATCTTGCTCTGTCCGAGCTGGTTTTGCATAGTTCCGGAGAGTTTGTGACCTTTTCTTATGAGGGCGAGCGGTTTCAGTTTGATCTAAGTGGTCGAACTCCGCCATCGTTACTTGAAAAAGAACAGACCAATGAGGTGGTTTCTCCAGATGGAACCACGGCAGTTTATATTAGGGACAATAACCTATGGTTGCGCCAAGTCCAGAGCGGAGAAGTTTATCAGTTGACCTTTGACGGAGTGGAAGATTTTGGTTACGCAACAAACAATGCGGGTTGGATTAGGGATAAAACTCCAGTGGTGAAGTGGTCTCCTGACTCCAAAAAAATTGCGACTTTCCAGCATGATGGCAGAAAAGTACAAGAAATGGCTCTATGGTCAACAAAAATCGGTCATCCAGAAATTGATGTATGGAAGTATCCTCTGGCGGGCGATGAAAATATTTTCATGATTGAACGAGTCATTATTCACGTTGATAATTTGAGTAGTCCGCAAACCGTAAGATTAAATATTCCGGCCGATCCACATAGATCCTCTACGAGTGATCATATTGCCGGGAGCGAAGGCGAGTTTTTGGATACTCAATGGAGTGAGGATTCCTCGTCGCTGAGTTTTGTTTCCTCTTCGCGAGATCACAAGGTGGCTCAGTTGAGGACTGCAAACATCTATACAGGTGAGGTGCGAGAGGTTTATCGCGAAGAAACTGAGACCTATTTTGAGTCAGGTTTTGACGGTGAAAATTGGCGTGTTTTTCATGAGCGCGGAGAGTTCCTCTGGTTCAGCGAGCGTTCTGGTTGGGGGCATCTTTACTTGCATAATTTGTCTTCAGGCGAGGTTATCGCTCAGATTACGACTGGTGAGTGGCCCGTGCTTAGACTCGAAAAAGTTGATTTGAAAAAAAATCAACTTTATTTTACGGCGGCTGGAAAAAACGGATCTGATCCTTACTTTCATGCGCTTTACAGGGTCAATCTAGATGGGCGCAACTTCACCGACTTGACGCCTGAGCCAACACATCATGTGCTCTCTTGGTCTAATTCAAAGAATCTCTTTGTCGATAAATACTCGACTCCTACAGCCCCCCCAATCACAGTAATTCGTAACACTCAAGGCGATGTTGTTATGAAGCTCTCTGAGGTGAAGGAAAGTGATATTAGATTGCGTGGTTGGTTACCCCCCGAGCCCTTTGTCGTAAAAGCGCGAGACGACGAAACTGACTTATACGGATTGCTGTACAAGCCATCAAATTTTGATGCTAAAAGTCGTTATCCTGTACTTAACTATATTTACCCTGGGCCCCAAACTGGTTCGGTTGGCACTCGGGCGTTTCAACCAGCGCGAGCTGACAAACAGGCGATAGCTGAGCTTGGATTTATCGTGGTTGAGCTCGACGCGATGGGGACACCGGGGCGGTCTAAAGAGTTTCATGATGCCTATTATGGTAACTTGGGTGACAACGGCCTCCCGGACCAAATTGCAGGTCTCAAACAGTTGGCAGAAAAATTTACCTGGATGGATTTAGATCGAGTTGGTGTTTGGGGACACTCCGGAGGTGGTTTTGCGGCGGCGGCAGCTATTTTACGCTATCCGGATTTTTATAAGGTTGCGGTTGCTAGTGCTGGCAATCATGATAATCGTAACTATGAGGATGATTGGGGTGAAAAGTGGCATGGGTTGCTTGAAGTTGTTGAGTCTCATGACAAAGTAATCGGGGAAAATGATTTGGTGCAAGAAACTAATTATGATTCGCAAGCGAATCAGCTATTAGTCGATAATTTGAGCGGCAAACTTCTGCTCGCGCACGGGATGGTGGATTCAAACGTGCATCCCTCGAGTACCCTGCTTGTTGTTGATGCATTGATCAAAGCTGAAAAAGATTTTGATTTGATTTTGTTTCCAAATGCTGGTCATGGCTTTGGGAATTCACGCTATTTTATGAAACGGCGTTGGGATTATTTTATTAACCACTTGTCCAGTAATGATTCAGTCAGTGATTTTCGCTTCGGGTCGAACATACCTTAAATTAAGTGCAATTCTGCTTGCAATAATATGAGAGTAATATGGAAATTCTTGAGCTTTCAATGAAGGCATTTGCAAGTTTCATGTGGGGTCTCCCATTAATCTTTTTGCTGGTCGGTGGTGGTTTTTACTTTACTCTGCACTCAAAGTTTCGACATTTTTTTTATTTAGGTCATGCTTTTGCTTTATTGTCGGGTAAATTTAGTTCAGATCAAGTCGAGTTAAAAGGTGGGATAAGCCACTTTCATGCGTTATCTACAGCGCTGGCCGGGACCATGGGACTTGGCAACATTACAGGTGTCGCGGTTGCTTTAACAGTGGGTGGGCCCGGAGCAATTTTTTGGATGTGGGTCACGGCTATAGTTGGCATTTCAACAAAATTTTATACGGCCTCTCTTGCCATTATGTACAGAGGATATGATGACGCGGGTGATCTGCAAGGTGGGCCTATGTATGTAATTCGAGAAGGTCTTGGCAGAAAATGGATGCCTTTGGCGTGGCTTTTTTGCGTTGCAGGTATGATGGGAACGCTGCCGGTTTTTCAAGTGAATCAACTCGTTCAAGTTTTGCGCGATACATTAGCAATTCCAAACGGACTCGCTACAGCCTGCTCCCATTTTGTGTTTGATTTTTCGGTCGGGGCTTTGCTTGCTTTGATTGTATTCTCGGTTGCCATTGGAAAAATTGAAAGGGTGTCTGGTGTAGCTGCTCGACTGGTGCCTTTAATCATGGTTTCGTATGTAGCCGTAACCGCGTTAATTTTAATTTCACATTGGTCAGAAATTCCCTCGACCCTTTGGTTTATTGTTACAGACGCATTGTCTGGAGAAGCTGTAGCAGGAGGTGTTGTTGGGACAGTGATTTTAATCGGTGTTCAGCGAGGTGCTTTTTCAAATGAAGCTGGAATTGGAACAGAGTCGCTTGCGCATGGTGCCGCGAAGACAAATGAACCGGCCAGAGAAGGGTTAGTCGCGATGCTTGGTCCAATTGCGGATACCTTGATAGTCTGTACTTGTACCGCACTCACACTTCTTGTAACAGGCGTTTGGAATAGTGGAGCGGTTGGTGTGACGATGGCAGCTATCGCCTATGAGCGCACTTTACCCGGTTACGGTGGGTATCTTTTATTAGTGATGGTTTTTGTGTTGAGTATGACGACCGTCATGACTTATTGGTATTACGGAAGCAAGTGTATGAGCTTTTTGTTTGGAACTAAAAATGAAAAGTATTACATGTTTTTTTACATGAGTCTGATTTTGGTTGGGGCCTTAGTTTCCTTAGATGTGGTAATAAATTTGCTTGACGGAAGCTATGCGATGATGGCAATTCCTACAATGATATCAACTTTACTTTTAGCAGGAAGGGTAAAAGAAAGCGCAAATAAATATTTTGAAAAATTAGATACTGACACGCTCTAAATTAGAAGCCTGCCCTCAAAACACATATTTTTTTATTTGCCGTTTGGACTTATTCAGATTGAGGAGTTTCAATTATAGTTATTTTTTGAAAGCTTCGGCTCATCCCATAGGCACTTAAGGTAGCAATAAAGGCAAAACTTGCTAGGATAAGAAAAACTTGCGACCACCCAAGTTGATCCGAGAGGGCTCCTGCCGCAAATGCCGCTATTGCACCACCAATGTACCCCATTCCGTCAATTATTCCTGTGCAAGATCCGGCTCCCTGCGCACCAGCTATATCTAAGGTAAGGGCGCCAGAACTCATTGAGTAGGGGCCCAGGAGGAAAAAACCGCTCCCGCCGAGCGCAAGTAAAATAAGGTTATAGTTAGGTCGGTCGGCGTCGGCAAGCGAAGAAATACATAAGAGGCATACGACAAGCAAAGCTAGCATCATCCACATCATTCTTGCGCGATCGCCGTTGCGTGCAAAGTGATCGGTATACCAACCTATGAAAAATGTGCCTAATATCCCTAAAAATGGAAGAATAGCTGAACGGATTATTGCGTTACTGGCTCCTAAGCCAATATCAAAAAGAAACTTGGGAGTCCAAAAGAGGAAAACTGATCGGAGCAAGGTTGTAAGAAAGCTGAAGACAAGTAACTGCCTGTAAACTGGCATTTTAAAAAGTGTTTGAATGATTGTTGAGATTGGTGGGTCATCGTTACCATAATCAGCGAGCTGCTTTTTGCCCATTTTCCCTTCAGCCACCACCGCACCCGGCACAATGTCACTTGGTTTATTCCGCGATGCCAAGCTCGCCCACAGAAAAATTACTAATAAAACAAGCGCTGGATAGACAAAAACTCCTTGCCAACCGACTCCTTTTGCGACAAGGAAACCTGCAAAAAGTGTCGCAATCGCCCCCCCAAATTGGAACGATATGCTTATCAAACCCATTACTCTTCCGTTACGATCGCTTGAGTACCAGTTTCCAATTGTTTTCGCGAGCCCTCCCCAACCCATTGACAGAAAATATCGGCAACAGCACCAAGTAAAAATGAATGAGCTGAGACTGCCGGAGATTGAGAAGACTAAATTCCAAAATATTGCGCCTGCCATGCCGATTAAGAAAATACGGCGACCACCAAGTCGGTCAGCCAATGGCCCATTAATGAATTTTCCGATGGCATACGCGATTTCAGACAATGAGGCAATAAGACCAAGTTGTGTATTGGAATAGTTGAATTCTTGTTCAAGAAGTGGAAATGCAGCAGATAGGTTGGCTCGACAGAGATAATAGCCAATATATCCAATCATCATTACCCAAAAGGTCGATTTGCGCCATCGAAGGAGTGTTTTTGATTCCTCTGCGGATGTGGGTTCTTTGTGACTGTCTTTGAGAATATAGAACATAGTCGACTCCGCAATTCTGTTTACGCAGAGTAATTAATGCAGCGTTTGGCTCGACTTTCGTTCACTGTCCTTCTTAATTTGGTTGGCTTTGGCCCGACGTAAATCACTATCTTCCTGAGTGACGTAACTGCGGGTAGTAACTTCACGTTCAAGTAATGAGCCAAGTTTAGACAAGAATTTTTCCATATGTTGAGATTGGTAGTGATCTTGGAGGCATTCAGCGTCTTTCCATTCTTGAAGCAGAACGACTTGATTCGTTTCCGTGAGACCTTCGAAGTATTCGTAACTTTGGCATCCGCGCTCAGCACGGGAGTGCTTGACCATTTCTTTCATTAAGTCCACAGCTTCGCTTTTTGTTTCGTGAATTAAGAAAAAAGTTGATTGCACAGTTATCATCTTTTGCGAGCTCCTCAATGCATTGTTTCTCAAGATAGATTTATCTCCAATCAACAAGAGAATGACATGTTGTTAATTTGGGCGCAACTTTTGAAAATTCAAGCTATTTTTCTAACTGTTTTCTGATCAGGATATTGAGCTTCGATTCACCACCATGGATAAAAAGGAGGCATTTCGTTTGAGGCCTGTTCTTGAAAGTTTGGTGCGCGTTTTTCAAGAAATGCAGCGACCCCCTCTTTTCCGCTTGTTTGACTGGTATAAAAAATGGCGAGTGAGTCTATCTTATGCGCATCTACCGGGTGCTCCTTAGAGGCGTTGCGGTACATCATTTGTCGCGTTAATGCGACAGCAACTGGGCTATGACGCGAAATACGCAAAGCGAGGGCTTTTGCTGTGTCGAGGAGCTCCTCAGGGTTTTCGACGCTTCGCACAAAGCCTTTCTTTTCTAGTTCGCTTGAATCCACTAAGTCCCCGGTGTACGCCCACTCGAGAGCCGTTCCTATATTGACTATTTTAGGTAAAAACCACGAGGAGCATGCCTCCGGTGTAATCCCGATCTTGTTGAAAACAAAACCGACACGGGCTTCTTTGGATATCAAACGGATGTCCATCGCACACGTCAACGTAGCGCCAATACCGACAGCGGAGCCGTTGATGGCTGCAATCACTGGTTTTTTGCAGTCGTAAATTGCTAGCGCTACTTGGCCACCTGTATCTCTTACTCCGGACTTTAATTTTTCGCTCTCAAATTGAGCGTTCATTTCCTCGAGTGTTGGTTGAAGTTTCTCGTTGAGCCCGAACACATTTTTTTCTCTGGATAATTCCATTCCAGCGCAAAAAGCTTTCCCAGCACCCGTAACTATAATGGCACGAATTGAGTCGTCATCATTTGCGCGATTAAAAACGTCTATCAGCTCCTCGGCCATTTCAAGTGTAAATGCGTTCATGCGATCCGGGCGATTCAGGGTTATAGTTAAAATTTGGTCGTGTAGTTCACAAATAAGGGTTTTATGATGACTATGAAGTTGCAAAATTTTATCCTTTAAAATTAAATAATCTGATTTTCTTTGAGGTTTGCTATCTCTAATGCTGTAAAACCCCAGTTCTGGAGAATTTCTTCACTGTGCTCACCGCAAGTTGCAGGTGCTGATTGGATTTTTCCTTGAGTTCGACTAAACCGGGGAGCTGGAGCTGGTTGTGTAATCCCTTCTTTTTCAATGTATGTCTTTCGATCTATGTTATGGGGATGTTTGGGAGCTTCCTCTAAATCCAAAACGGGAGCAAAGCAGACATCAGTCCCCTCAAGTAAGTTACACCAATATGCGCGGGGCTTTGTAATAAACAGTGCTTCTAATTTTTCTCTTAAAATCGGCCATCTAACTTGGTCTTGCTGTTCATCAAAAACCTTGTCAGTAATACCACAACGCTCTAACAATAGGGCATAAAATTGGGGTTCTATTGAGCCGATCGAAATATGTTTGTTATCTGAGCATTCATAGCTTCCGTAATAGTGCGCGCCGCCATCGAGTTTGTTACTCATTCGATCTTTTTTCCATAAACCCATGGCCATTAGTCCGAAGAAGGGGGCTAACAGCGCCGCTGTCCCATCTGTCATTGCTGCATCAACTATTTGTCCTTTTCCCGATGAGGAGCGCTCGATCAAGGCAGCCAGCAAACCTGTGAGAAGGAACATAGCGCCACCACCAAAGTCTCCGATTAGATTGAGAGGAGGGGCTGGAGGTCGGTCATCATACCCCATTGCGCCGAGTGCGCCGGCGATAGAAATATAGTTAATATCATGGCCCGCTGCAGTTGAGAGCGGTCCTGACTGTCCCCACCCTGTCATTCGACCGTATATGAGTTGCGGATTGCGATCTTTGCAAATTTCAGGCCCCAAACCTAGTCGCTCCATAACGCCTGGTCGAAATCCCTCGATCAAACAGTCAGCATTTCCTATAAGCTTTAACAGTGTGTCGACGCCGTCGGGCGTTTTCAGGTCGATTGCTATTGATCTTCGGCCACGATGCAAAACGTTCGCGCGGTGCCCTGTTCCTTTTTGGGAGAGTCTGTCTACACGAATTACTTCAGCGCCAAGGTCAGACAGCATCATAGCGCAAAAAGGCCCGGGACCTATCGCCCCCATCTCGATCACTTTTATTCCGCTTAAGGGGCCCATAATTAATCTCCATTAAATTTTTATATCTTAGCCTTGGATCATAGGGGATCCATTTAATTGAGGAAAGAGGAAGACTAGGTTTTCGTTAACACACGGTATTTACTTTTCGGTAAGATACATTATGCTGATTGAGAACTATTTTAAAATGCTAATCAAAAAATCGCAGATTGCATTAACGCAGAGAACTTAACATGGAAATTCGAAATAAGACCGCTTTTATCACGGGTGGGGCATCGGGCCTTGGGTTTGCCACGGCTAAAAATTTTGTTGCGGCCGGTGGAAATGTCATGTTGTATGACTTAAACGCGGATGCTCTTCAGACAGCCGCCGATGAGCTCGGAGAAGCGGCAATTTGGCATGTTGGCGACGTTGCTGACGAGGTTGACGTAAAATCTGCGATTACCTCCACCGTAGAGACTTTCGGTGCACTGCATATAAATGTAAATTCTGCTGGGATCGGAGGAGCTGCACGAACGGTGGGAAAAAATGGGCCGATGCCACTAGAGAAATTCGAACATATTGTTCGGGTAAATTTGGTGGGTACATTTAACGTTCTGCGGCTTTGTGCTGAAGTCATGCAAATTAATAAACCCGCATCTGAGGATGGTGAGCGAGGGGTGATTATCAATGTCGCCTCCGTCGCAGCTTTTGATGGACAAACGGGGCAGGCGGGTTACGCAGCTTCGAAGGGTGGTATTGTTGCCATGACATTGCCTATCGCGCGGGACCTTGGTAAGCGTGGTGTGCGGGTCATGACTGTTGCGCCTGGCGTATTCGAAACGCCGCTTCTTGCGCGCGCGCCCGATGAAGTTCGCGATCCGTTGATAGCTATCACACAGTTTCCGAAACGATTAGGTCACCCGGACGAATTCGCTTGTCAGGTGGCACATATTGTTAATTGTAGCTATCTTAATGGGGAAACTATAAGGCTCGATGCGGGTATAAGAATGCCTGCCATCGGTTGATTATATTAATTAGAATATACATTATTCAGAAGAGGGGATAAAGATGTCCGAAGCCTATATCGTGGAAGCGGTGAGAACAGCGACTGGTAAAAAAAAGGGGCGTTTGAGTAACGTGCATCCGGTTGATCTCGGTGCTGTTGTTGTTGACGAACTTATTGATCGAACGGGCATAGCTACCGACGCGGTTGATGACGTTATATTTGGTGTTGTAAATCAAATAGGTGCGCAGGCGAGTAATTTAGGCAGGGGGGTGTCTATGTCTTCAAAACTGGATCTCAGTGTCCCGGGAACCTCCGTAGATCGACAATGTGGTTCTTCTTTACAAGCGATTCAATTCGGGGCGCAGGCGGTTATGTCGGGGACCCAAGACGTTATAATATCCGGCGGCGTAGAGGCCATGAGTACAGTTGAAATTGGCTCTAATGTCAGAGATGGATTAGCAAACGGACGAGGAACACCAAAAGGCGAAAGGCTTGAAGCTCAGTATCCTGGAATACAATTCAGTCAGTTTGATGGAGCAGAATTGCTTGCGGAAAAATATGATATCGGTCGATCAGAACTTGATTCTTTTGCGTTAACTAGCCACGAGCGCGCGACTAACGCAACGCAAAACGGTTTCTTTGAAAAAGAGGTGGTACCCGTAAACATTCGGCTTGAGGACGGGAGCATCGATGTTCATAGCATCGATGAGGGGATTCGGATGGATGCCTCTCTTGAGGGACTTGAGGGACTAAATGCTCTCCGAGAGGGTGGAGTTATTACCGCGGGAAGTGCCAGCCAAATAAGCGATGGCGCTGCTGCTGTTTTAATAGCGAACGAAGAGGGAGTAAAGCAGCACGGGCTTAAGGCGCGGGCACGAATTCATTCGCTCGCAGTAGTCGGGTCTGATCCGGTTATTATGCTCGAGGGACCCATTCCCGCGACTCAAAAAGTATTACAAAAGGCTGGTTTGAAAATAGAAGATATCGATCTTTACGAGGTTAACGAAGCGTTTGGGTCTGTTCCGTTAGCATGGGCAAAAGCGACGGGAGCAGACCCATCAAAACTTAATGTCAACGGGGGGGCACAAGCGCTCGGGCATCCGCTTGGCGCCACGGGAGCGAAGCTCATGACAACATTGCTCCATGAGCTTGAGCGTCGAGGTGGCCGATATGGCTTGTTGGCTATTTGCGAGGGCGGCGGTACAGCAAATGCAATGATAATTGAACGTTTGGTCTCAGGGAACGGATAAATCATTTTTTTTTAAAAGCACAGGAATAAGCCATGTTTGATAACTATGTGTCTCCCTGGATGGACGAAGAATTGAGCTTGATGCGCGACGCAGTTGGTAAGTTTTTTCAGCGAGAATTTTTACCGAAAACAGAGCAGTGGGAGAAGCAAGGGTTCGTAGACCGAGAAGCTTGGTATAAAGCCGGACAGGCCGGAATATTATGTGCCTCTATTCCGGAACAGTACGGCGGGGGAGGCGGCACTTTTAAGCATGAAATGGTTCTCGTTGAGGAGATGAGCTACAACAATATCTCTGGGTTTGGAAATAGCGTTCACTCTGGCATCGTTGCTCACTATGTCCTTGGTTACGGAACTGAAGAGCAACGCGAGCGTTGGCTTCCTAAAATGGCGAGCGGAGAGATAGTCGCGGCGATTGCCATGACTGAGCCGGGGACAGGTTCGGATCTTCAGTCCATTCAAACTTCAGCTATAAAAGAGGGTAATCATTACCGTCTTACTGGCAATAAAACTTTTATTACTAATGGCGGTTCCGCCAATTTGATTTGTGTCGTTGCAAAGACGGACCCATCTGGGGGTGGTAAAGGTATTTCTCTTATCATGGTTGAAACCGAAACGTGTGAGGGTAGCGGAGGGTTCACTCGTGGAAAAAACTTGAACAAGCTGGGTCTCAAATCCCAAGATACAGCAGAGCTTTTTTTTGACGATGTTATTGTCCCATCCGAGAATTTACTCGGTGCCAACGAAGGTAGAGGGTTCGTGCAGCTCATGGAGCAACTTCCTCAGGAACGGATTATCATAGCTGCAGGAGCCTGTGCTGCAATGGAGAAAGCGCTTCGTTTAACTAGTGAATATGTTAAGGAGAGAAAGGCTTTTGGGAAAAAGATCTTAGATTTTCAGAACACACAATTTAAATTAGCGGAGCGTTATACCGAGGCGAGAGTAGCAAGAATTTTCGTGGATGACTGTGCTGTAAAATTGTCTGAAGGTAAATTGGATGATACTTCTGCATCAATGGCTAAGTGGTGGACCACTCAGAAACAGTGTGAAATTATAGATGAGTGTCTGCAATTTTTCGGGGGTTATGGTTACATGATGGAGTACCCAATTGCAAAAATGTATGCGGACAGCCGGATACAAAAGATCTACGGTGGAAGCAACGAGATTATGAAGATGTTGATAGCGAGGGCGATCTAATGCCCAAAAACTCATCAAGATTTGTAAGAAGCTATGCTATGGTAGCTGTTTGGCTTATTTCTTTAGAGCAACTCGCTTCGGTTCACGCAATGGAAGACCTTGGTACTGGGTCCTCAGGAAGGCGTTCCGTCCCTGACCTGCAAGGAATATGGTCTATTGCGACTCAGACTAATTTAGAGCGAGCTGATCGCTTTCAAGGAAAACTTGTTTTAACAGAGCAGGAGGCAAATAGTATTAACGAGGCTTATAAAGTCGTTATTGATGCAACTAATGACCCCAGTGACCCAAATCGAGATGCTCCGGATAGCGGGGTTAATGTCGGTGGTTACAATACTTTTTGGATGGATCCAGGTGAGCGATTAGCTGTTATTGATGGTGAGATTAGAACGTCGATTATTGTAGATCCCCCCAATGGAAAACTGCCCTATAGCAAACAAGGCCGAGAAAACTATGAGCGTGAATTGGAACGGCGTCGGAATTATGACGGTCCCGAGGTAAGGCCCCTCGGGGAGCGCTGCGTTGTGGGATTCGGTTCAACAGGAGGCCCGCCGAAGTTGCCGGTACTTTATAATAATAATACGCAAATTGTGCAAACTTCAGAGTACGTGATTCTGTTGGCAGAAATGAACCATGATGTGAGGATAATTCGCATGAATGCGGCTCACGCTGCGCCATCGATGGATTATTGGATGGGTGATTCAGTGGGGCATTACGAGGATGAAACGCTGGTCGTTGTCACAACCAATTTTCATTTGCAGCAGAACCTTCGATCGTCTTTGGATCATCGTTTCTACGCATCCCCCTCAGCTGTAGTAACTGAGTATTTTACACGCTCAAGCCCGACAACAATTCGATATGAGTTCTCGGTGGAAGACCCGGCCAACTATACCCAAGTTTGGCGTGGTCAATTGCCTATGAATAAAACAGATGAAGGCCTTTTTGAGTACGCGTGCCATGAAGGGAATTATGCTTTGCCAGGAATTCTCGCCGGTGCACGTAGGGCTGAAGCTGACGGAGCCGAGTATGCGCCGACGTACTCGCGGTAGTGTTCAAGAATCAACGAAGATCTGGAAGCACATAATTTTCACTCTCCAGTTTGCTTCTGATTACCTTTTTGTCAATTTTCCCGGTAGATGTTAACGGGATAGTATCCGTGATGATCACTTCATCTGGTAGCTGCCATTTTGCAAAGATCTCAGCGCAGTGATCAAGTACCTTTTGTGGGTCAACCTCAGCGCCCTCTGCCGGAATAACCAATGCGACCGGTCGCTCGTCCCATTTTGGGTGTGGTTGAGCCACAACAGCAGCCTGTGCTATGTTTCCCAATCCCACTATATGATTTTCTAAGTCAACAGATGAAATCCATTCTCCACCTGATTTGATAAGATCCTTTGATCGGTCGGCAATTATTAAATACTGTTGGTCATCAATTTTTGCGACATCGCCTGTAACCAACCAGCCATCATGAAATTTTTCAGGTTGCGGATCGTTAAAGTATTCCGATGCGATCCAAGGTCCCCGAATGCATAATTCTCCGACCGCCTCTCCATCGTGCGGAAGGGCATTCCAATTCTCATCAAAAATTTCCATCTCAAGACCCGGCATTATTAAGCCTGCCTTCGCAATATTTTCGAATTGCTTGTCCTCTGACAAGCCTAATTGCGTTCGTTTAGAAATTTTTCGTGAAAGGGTGCCGAGTGGATTAGTCTCTGTCATCCCCCAGCCCTGAATCATCTCCACTCTATATTTATCCCAATACCATCGCATCATAGAGACAGGCGGTGCGGATCCTCCGCAAGTCATTCTTGCTAAGTGACTGATATCGTACTTTTGTGGCTCTGCTTCAAGCAACGCTTTAACTCCCTGCCAAATAGTTGGTACTCCTGCCGAGACAGTGACTTTTTCGCTGACCATTAAATCGAGGAATGTGTTTGGCGTCATGAATCGGTGGGGCATAACTTGCTTACAGCCGAGCATTGAGGCGGCGAAGGGTAACCCCCAACCCATAGCATGAAACATAGGCACTATTCCTAATAGTGAGTCTACTGCGGTCAGTCCCATGGAGTCTGTAAGGGACTCAGTTAGCGTATGGAGATAGGTAGATCGATTCGTGTACATGACTCCTTTAGGTTTACCCGTTGTGCCAGATGTGTAACAAAGACCCATTGGAGAATTTTCGTCGATGTCTGGCCAATTGAACACGCTAGGTCTTTCGTTTATAAAATCTTCATAGTCAATTTGATTCGGGAATGAGCTTTCTCCGCCCTCACCATGTCGACAAATAACCAGTAGTTCAACCGATGGGATTTTATCGACTAAAGGCTCTAATAGTGGCAACAAGTCTTCATCAACAAATATTATACGGTCCCCAGCATGATTGATAATGTATTCAAGGTCATTCGGAGATAATCTTATGTTCAGTGTGTGCAGGACAGCGCCCATTGACGGAACACCTTGATACAGCTCTAAATGGCGATAGTTATTCCACATGAAGCTTCCAATGCGGTCACCAATTTTAATCCCTTTCTCGTTTAACGCGTGCGCTAGCTGATTGGCTCGATGCCAGGTTTTTTGGAGCGTCTGACGATGTATGCCATCGACTTGCTGTGTTACGACCTCTACTTCCGGATCAAGGCTAGCTCCCCTGCCAAGGATACGAGACATCAGGAGCGGTGTTTGTTGCATCGTCATGTTAATTTCTCCAAAAATAAAACTTGTGATAACTGAGCATAAGGCGCTGAATAGGGAGAATATCCGATAATTGGTCTTATATACAATTCCGTATTTAATTTTGAGTATACAAATTGAAGCTTTTTTTAAAAAAATGTATTCTCAAAAAATAAACTGCTCAGAGGATCTGAAATGATTGGTAAACTTGAATATCCAAAAAGATTTATTGATGTTGAGGGGAAAAAGATTGCTTACGTTGAGATGGGTGAGGGGAGCCCAATAGTATTTCAGCACGGAAACCCAACTTCGAGCTACTTGTGGCGGAATATCATGCCGCACTTGGCGGACCAAGGACGATGTATCGCTATTGACCTCATCGGTATGGGCGACTCAGACAAACTAGATGATGCAGGGCCGGATCGCTACACATTCGTCGAGCATAGGAAATATTTTGATGCAGCTCTTGCTGCTTTAGGTGTCGCTGAGGATGTGACTTTGGTGATCCATGATTGGGGCTCGGCTTTGGGATTTGACTGGGCAAATCGATATCCAGACCGGGTGAAAGGTATCGCTTACATGGAAGGGATTGTTAAACCGATGACATGGGATGAGTGGCCGGACGCTGCCACCGCGATTTTTCAAGGGTTTCGATCTGAGGCTGGTGAAGAAATGATTTTAGAAAAAAACACTTTCGTTGAACGTGTCTTGCCCGGCTCTGTGTTGCGTGAGATGAGTGAGGAAGAAATGGCTGTTTATAGAAAACCTTTTATTGGAAAGGGAGAAAGTCGCCGGCCAACTTTGACATGGCCAAGGCAAATCCCGCTCGATGGTAGTCCCGCAGATGTGGTTGAAATTGTACAAAGTTATGCCGACTGGATGTCGCAAACCGAAATTCCTAAGTTATTTATAAATGCAGATCCGGGCGCGATCCTTGTTGGAGCTCAACGAGAATTTTGCCGTAGCTGGCCAAACCAAATTGAGGTAACTATTAAAGGGAATCACTTCCTGCAAGAGGATTCTCCTCACGAAATTGGTGAAGCGATAGCGGAATGGTATGCAAAAATTTAGGGTATTAGTCAAATTACAAATGATAAAAAAGCCTGTCTCTTTCGAATTAGTCACAACACTTCGACTTATAAAATTACTTTTTCTCTTAGGTTTTTTGGCTATAAGTAATCAAGCTCTCTCGGCCACTTCTGACTTCATTGGTGAGTGGATTATTGATGACAGCTTGAGCGACAACACAGATGATCGTGTCGAGGCGGCCATAAAGGCTGGAGGTGGTAAAGTTGCTCGGCGGTTCTTTAGGCGCAGGCCGGAGGATTTTTATAGGGGAGGGCCACCCGAGCAGGAACTTTATGATCACATCTCGTATGATGATTTCTTGAGAATCGAAGTCAGCGACCCTGCAGAGCTCAGATTTTATTACGATAATGGTTTCGTGCGAGTAATGCACACAGATGGTCGACGCCGCAGCTCTGGTGCTGCTAGTTATTATTCAGATGGTTTAAATGATTTTTCATTTGCTAATTGGGAAAATGACGATGGCTTGACCAAATTAATCGTTGAAGCGCGACCAAGAGACGGTGGTTTTACTCTCGAGAGTTACGCGTTGGAGAACAATGGCAGTCATCTGCGCGTGGTAATGCGGATTGAGCCTGACAACTTTAATGCTCCGATAGAACTTACGAGAGTTTACCAACGGAGATAACAGCCGAGGAAGAGGGTTGGGCTTTTTTGTTCGGTTTAGACTGCAGTCGCTTGTGAGATAAGTTGTCTTTCAAAATCCTCAAGGCTATCTTTTCCGAAAAACATTGCATCACCCGCAAAAAAAGTGGGCGAGCCAAAGTTTCCGCGTTCGACTGAATTCATCGAGCTTTCGATAAGACTTTTTTTTATTTCGGGATCATTGCATGCCTCTATAATTTCCAGAGCGGGAAGGTCGGCATTCTCGAGTATTGACCGAAATGTCTCTAAGTTCGCAATGTTGCGTTCTTCTTCCCACATCGCCTGATACATAATGTCCGTATAAGTTTGAGCCCAAGAATTTTTCATCGCAAAAACGGCTCCTCGCATTGCCATAAGCGTATTTACTGGGAAATGGGGGTTTCGTTTAAAATCAGTGATGTTATGTCGTGAAAGAAATCTTTGAGTCTCCTCTGCGAGGTACTCTTTTTTATTTCTAACGTTAGCGTACTGCTCCATTGGAGACCGATTGTTGGTCGCTTTAAATATTCCGCCAAGCAAAATCGGAACATATCTAATCTCTGTCTGTGTTCGCGATGAGATATCAGGGAGTACTCGATGACAGAGGTAAGCATTTGGGCTTCCAAAGTCAAAATGAAATTCAACTTTCGAAATCATGGTTTAAATTCTTTCCTCATCAGTTAAATGTACAAGCGATGTTTTGACAGAATTCGGGTCTTCGGGAACGCATGTATAAGATTTCAGTAGCTTTCTCTTAAGTAAAGATTGCTTGGTGCTTCCCTCCGTCTTCAGTCAAGAGGCTTTCGAAATTTTAGCGTCATCCGGTCACTTTCTCCGACAGCCGCATATTTTTCACGCTCTATATCGCCAGCACGAAAATTTGGAGGCAAGGTCCACACTCCCTCAGGATGTACAGTCGAATCTTTGGGGTTAGAGTTTATTTGTGTGCTTTCTAAAAACTCAAAGCCTGCGGCGACCGCTAGCTCTGTTACGTATGCTTCAGTGACATAACCCGTGGTGCGCATTGCTTCCATGGTCGCATCAGGTAGCGCGCGATGCTCAACTATACCCAAGATTCCTCCCGGTTTAAGAGCTGAAAAAAAGGAATCAAAAAATTCGTGTTGTTGGTCGGCCATAATCCAGTTGTGAACGTTTCGGAAGGTTAAAGCCATGTCGGCGCTTTCGGGAGGCGCAATGATTACTTCGTGCGGAGGGTTGAGGTGACGAACGGTAATTTTGCCGTATAAATTCGGGTCCGACGTTATTTTTTCCTCAAACTCTCGGAGTCTTCGTGGCATATACGCAAGTTGCGCATTAGGTGAAAAATGCGCAGCATAGTATTTACCTTCATCCCGCAAAAAAGGCGCAATGACCTCCGTGTACCATCCTGAGGACGGAAGAATCTCGATAACAGTCATGTTTGGTTTTAGTCCAAAAAACTCCAGCGTTTCAACAGGGTGTCGAAATTTGTTCCTCGAAATATTTTCAGCACTCCTGTGAACATCTTGGACAAGTTGTGTAAGCGAAAGAGGTTGATGATGATCAGCCAAAGAAAAGCTCGTAAGTGAAAAACAAACTAAAAATTTTGTTAAAATGTAGATCGATTTCGGAAACTCCATAGCTGTAATCCTTTCTATTTCACGATATACGATGAGCCTAACCTATTTTTAAGCCTTGTAAAAGAAGATGTTTAACCATGAATTGTACGGGATTTAAAGAACTCTGTTACAGTGGCGATATAGATGCTCATTTATACAAATCGCCGGAGTCTTGGTGACAACAAGTATTAGTGAATTAGAGAAGCGGCTGCGTAACGAAGAAATTCGTAAGCATGGAAGTTACGAGAAAAGAACCGAGCATCTTCGGCCTGACGGTTATGGTGTGTTTGTAAATCGGCTAATAGAGCAAGATTCCCCTTATTTGTTACAACATGCTCATAATCCGGTGAATTGGTACCCGTGGGGCGACGAAGCTTTTAGGGAGGCTGTGGCGCAACAAAAAGCAATCTTCCTCTCGATTGGTTACTCAACGTGCCACTGGTGTCACGTCATGGAGGTCGAAAGTTTCGATAACATTGAAGTTGGCCGATTACTGAATCAGCATTTTATAAGTATTAAGTTAGATCGTGAGCAGTATCCCGATGTGGACGAGATATATATGACTGGTGTCCAACTTATCTCCGGCCACGGTGGTTGGCCCATGTCCAATTTTTTGTGCCCTGATGGGAAGCCATTTTTTGGAGCGACTTACTTTTCAACTCAAGAATTCATAAATTTAGTTAGGAAGATATCAAACGCTTGGGTTGATAACAAAGCGGAATTGGAGAGAATCGCGGCAGAGCATCAAGTCTCAATCGATAGTGTTCTGCAGACCCGCGGCGAAATCACCCACTTCCAAAATTTAGTTAAAAAATTAGATGGATTGATTACTGCGACAGTCCAATCATTGTATTCAAGGGAGGATCGTTCCAATGGCGGCTTGATGGGGGCGCCAAAGTTTCCTCAGGAGCCACTCCTTCTACTCTTACTTGATCAGGCCCGACGGTCTCATGATTTAGAAGCAATGGCCTTTGTTGATCGAGCACTCGAGGGAATGGCGCGAGGGGGTATTTATGATCAGATTGGTGGAGGCTTCTGCAGATACAGTGTCGATGAGAATTGGCTCGTGCCTCACTTTGAAAAAATGCTTTACAACCAATCTCAACTTGGGCTGGTCTTTCTCGAAGCCTTTCGCCTTAATCGTCGGATCTTCTTCGAACGTGTTTTGCAGCAGACATTGGATTATGTCCAAAAGGAGATGGAATCCCCGGAGGGTGGATTTTATTCCGCAACAGACGCAGACAGCGAGGGAGTGGAGGGTCGCTTTTTTGTTTGGTCGGAAAGTGAGCTAGAGAGCAGTCTAAGTACTGATGAGTTTAAGCTGGCACTCAATCTATTTGCTCCTTCTAATGCAGGTAATTTTGAAGGAGCTAATATTTTGTCTCTCCACCGTCCGATAGAGTTGTTAGAGAGAGAATCGGATGGGAGAGATTTTTTTAATCGAGTTGACGATGTTCGCCATAAACTGTATTCGATTCGCGAAAAGCGAGTCCCTCCTCTTTGCGATAAGAAGTTAATTGTCAGTTGGGTCGCTGCTATGGCTGATACGTTTTTGAAAGCAGGGTTTGAGCTGAACCGTTCCGACTGGACTGTATCAGGAAGAAAAGCTCTCGACCGTATTTGGAGCGAAAACTTAGATAAAAATCAACGGCTTTACCGTATTTCTATGAACGGCTCTGTATCCATCCCTGCACAGCTTGATGATTATGCCCAATTTGCAAACGCTTTGATTACTGAATTTGATGTATTAGGCAATGTCGTATCTTTAGAGCGAGCGGAAACTGTTCTGAGAATTGCAGTCCAGGACTTCTGGGATGATGATTTCGGAGGGTTTTTTGTCGGCCCGTTGATTCGAGGGGGTCCGAGTTTAAGTCGTTCAAAAAGTGCAGCGGATAGCGCTACCATTTCTGCCGTCGGCACAATTGTTTTTGCTTTACAGAAACTGGCTGCACGTCGATTTCAAATAGAGGTTTCTTTTGATGCACGATATTATGCTGAGTCAGCGTCTTCTTTTTACTCAAGTCAAGTTGAGCAAGAGCCTTTATCTCATCCAACTTTATTTAGGGCCGTGCGAGCGTTGAAAGATGCGAGTTCCGAGTCTATTCAGCATACAGATGGTGGCCGGTGTAAGATATCGGTGAGTGGCAGAGACGCTATTGACGGGCGAGAGGTTGAAATTCGAATAATGCTTGAGAGTGGTTGGCACATAGCTGTACCTGGAGACCTCGCGACCGCCGCCTTGCCTCTCAGCATTGAATTGCTGGGAAAATCTGGCTGGACAATAGATCGAATCGACTATCCATCTAGTCACAACATCATATCGTCGCTCGACTCGGATCTGTCATGTCGCGTTTATGATCGAAGTTTTATTGCCGAAGTGTTCTTAAAAAAAGCTGTTCCTGCAGAGGATCAACCCTTTATGTTTGGAGAGCTCTCGGTGGGGTTTCAGCTGTGTAATGAACGTGAGTGTCTAATGCCAAATCGTTTGAATTTTCTAATCTAAAAATTTAGCATTTGAGCAGGCTCTCTTTTAAGTCTCAAGTCCGAGGAAAGAAGCCAGCTGGGAAAAAAATCTCGGAACTAGATCTGAGGCATAGCCTGAGAGTTGGGTATCAAAATTTGATGTTGTCGTGGCCAGGTTAATCTCAACCGTGTGTGCGCCGCATTTCTTCGCTTGCTCATAGAATCCTGCGGCTGGATAAACCAACCCGGAGGTACCGATAGCAATAAAGAGGTCGCAAGTAGTAAGACTGTTTTCAATTTTAGGAATTTCGAGAGGAAGCTCGCCAAACCAAACTATGTGAGGTCTTAAGTTGCCCAAACTGCGGCAACACCGACAGACGCTGTCTAAATTGAGTGGCTTTTGCTGGTTGAATATTGACCCGGTTTTATAGCAGCGGGATTTTAAAAGTTCGCCGTGCATATGTAATACGTTAAGACTTCCGGCTCGCTCATGAAGATTATCAACATTCTGGGTAACTAATGTAAAATTACCAGGATATTGATCCTCAAAAATACTTTGAAATCTCGCCAGCGCTGAATGAGCTTGGTTCGGGCCTATTTCATGCGACAAGAGCGCCTCTCGCCTTTGGTTATAAAATTCATGAACTAAATTTGGGTCCTGTTTGAAGCCTCCTGGAGTTGCCACATCTTCGATAGAATGATTTTCCCACAAACCATCGCTCGCTCGAAACGTCGGTATTCCAGATTCAGCCGACACTCCTGCGCCGGTAAGAACGACTATAGATTGAAGTGGTCGTTGAAGCCTTGAAAGAAATTCTTGCATATTGTTGATTAGAGCGTTTTGGGACCTGTGTTCGTATTCGTCGTTCTGCCAGAAGTGCTAGCTAGTTAAATTGATGGCAGAGAGTATAATGTGAATAGGATCCAAAGGTCATCTCTTTGGAAGACTGATATTGAAAAATCTCTGGGAGGACAATAATGGGTTTGGTTAAGATCGGTAGTTTAGCTCCGCAATTTAATCTTTTGAATCAAGACGGGGAGCTTGTCAATCTTAAAGATTTTCGGGGAGTGAGCAGTGTCATTCTTTATTTTTATCCGAAAGCCATGACTCCAGGTTGCACCGTCCAGGCATGCGGATTACGCGACATAAAAACAAAATTAAAAAAATTTAACGCGGTAGCGCTGGGATTAAGTCCAGATCCGGTAAATAAGTTAAACAAGTTTCAGGAAAAGTATAATCTTAATTTCCCGCTTCTCTACGATGAAGATCATAAAATAGCTGAGAAATACGGTGTTTGGGCTCTAAAGAAATTTATGGGGAAGGAATTCATGGGGGTTTTGCGAACTACTTTTCTGATAGACGAAAAAGGGCATATTGAAGATATTATTAGTAAGGTGAAAACCAAAAGTCATCACGATGATGTTCTTAATTTGCTAAAAAAGCGTGTTTTGACATGAGGCAAAAAGATCGCATGGAGATCTTAAATTATAGAGAGTACTCAACGGCAGGCGCTCCGTTACTGATATTGCATGGGTTGTTTGGCAGTCACAGTAATTGGGGCATGCACAGTAATTTTTTCTCCAGTTTTTTCCGTGTGATTGGTGTTGATTTGCGTAACCACGGTGCATCACCACATTATGATGCACAAGATTATGAAGCTATGGCAACTGATATTCACGAGTTGTTAGATTTTTTAGCTATCGATCGCTGCTGCATGATCGGTCACTCTATGGGAGGGAAAGTTGCTATGCAGCTCGCGCTGAACAGCCCGAACATGATAGACAGACTGATTGTAGTTGATATATCGCCGGTCACTTATCCGGCAAGAGCAGGCGGTCATCTTGAAATGATTGATGCGATGCGGGGTCTCGAATTAGCGATATTTAAGAGTCGAGAGGAAGTCGAATCTGCGCTTGTGTCTTTTATACCAGATCAAAGCACGAGGCAGTTCATGCTTACAAATTTGGTGCGGGCGGATTCAGGTTTCAAATGGCGTTTGAATTTGCGTGCAATTAAAGAAAATTACGATAGTTTGAGGTTGGCACCTGACGCTAAATCTAAGTTCATGGGCAGGGTGCTTTTCTTGAATGGAGAGCTTTCGCGATATGTTATTGATGATCACCATGCGCAAATACACAGTTATTTCCCCAACGCAGAATTTGAGACTATTGCTGATGCGGGCCATTGGTTGCATTCGGAACAGCCATTAAGATTTCAAAAAGCAGTAAAAAACTTTCTCGAAATTCAGGATTAGGTACAAACATGACTATGTTAAGTGTTAACGTCAATAAAATAGCATTACTGCGTAATTCTCGGGGGCGAGATTTCCCCAATCTCGTGGGCTTTATCGAAATGCTGATTAAGCTAGGTGTGAAAGGAGTAACGGTGCACCCTCGTCCCGATGAGCGTCACGTGACACAAGCCGATGTCTTTAGTATAGCGGAATTTTTGGCAGATTTTCCTGACGTTGAGTTTAATATTGAAGGTTTCCCTAGCGGAAAATTTTTGGGATTAATTGAAAAAGTGAAGCCTGCTCAATGTACTTTAGTACCTGATTCGCCTGAGCAGCTTACCTCGGATCATGGATGGGATATCGTTAATCAAAGGCATATTTTACGTCCGGCACTGAATCGGGTTCGTAATGCAGGGGTCCGGTCTTCAATTTTTATGAGTCCGGATCTAAATATGTTCGAGCATTTGTCGGAGATAGCGACCGATCGAATTGAACTGTACACGGAAAATTATGCAGAACATTTTATCGGACCCCATAAAAATCAAGTCCACGCAACGTATCTCCTCGCCGCTAAGACCGCAACTGAATTGGAAATAGGTTTAAATGCAGGTCATGATTTGAACCTTGAAAACCTCGCTCATTTTTTGACAATACCCAATATATTAGAGGTCTCGATTGGTCATGCATTTGTTCTTGAGTCGCTTCAGCTCGGGGTCACTGAGGTCGTAAGTCGGTATCACAAAATATGCGCTGCTAGTTAAGGTCTCTTTTTGATTAAAAACTCTTCTTCAGTAAATTTTTATTACGGATATTGGATAGTTTTTGCCGGTTTCCTGACTCAATTTGTCGCAGTGGGCATGGCCAACTATGTGGCCGGGTCATTTATGATCCCCATGACGGAAGAGTTTGGTTGGACTCGGACTGAGTTCTCAGCTTCGCGTTCGATTGGGCAGATGGTTTTGGCGCTTACTGGCTTCGCTATCGGTGCGCAACTCGACAAGCATGGGGGGCGCCGTTTTATTTTGATTGGTTCCTTCGTTCTAAGTGGTTCGGTATTCAGTATGAGTTCAGTGCAAACATTACCGCAATGGCTTTTCGGTAATGGATTGATGTTAACGATGGGCGCCGCGCTCGTTGGAAATCTTGTAGTAAATGTGACACTAGGGAAATGGTTTGTTGAGCGAAGGGGGCAAGCAGTTTCCATTGCCGCAATGGGCATTTCGCTCTCTGGTATGCTTCTTCCCATCGCTTCAACATGGTTGATCGATAATTATAGCTGGCAGGTTGCTTGGCAGATTCTTGGTTTGGGTACGCTGCTCATTACTTTTCCGGCCGCATTGGTCGTGCGCCGTGCTCCGGAGGATTATGGGTTGCATCCCGATGGGAAAACAAAATCTCAAGTAGCAGGAGGTCAAGCATTAGCTGCAAATTTTGACTTCGATAATTCTCTTACGCGCGCTGAAGCAATACGCTCCCCTAGCTTCTTCGCTCTAGTGATTGCGTTTGGGTTGTTTCAAATTTCGATAACTGTGATGTTGTTGCAGTCGATTCCGCTTATGACCGACGCGGGTTATACTCGTTTTATTGCATCAGCGATGATCTCTCTCGCATCGGTGCCAGCTTTTTTGTCAAAGCCAATATGGGGTTACCTTATTGATCAATACAGCCCTAAAAAACTTGCTTCTTTAGGTGCTGCACTCACTGGGATGTCGATTCTAGTTGTCGTCTTCAGTGTGTGGACGGGCAATGATTATCTGATTTATTTTGGTTTTATCATGATGGGAGTCGGTTGGGGCGGACTGCTGCCTCTACAAGAAGTTATATGGGCAACATTTTTTGGACGACGGTTTCTGGGTGCTGTTCGCTCAGCGGCCTTGCCATTTGTTTTGGGAATGTCGTCGCTAGGACCAGTCTTGGTGGCGACTTACTATGATCGTGTGGGAGACTATTATGGAGCGCTGTCTTTCATTGCCCTGTGTAATTTATTCTCTGCTGTGATGCTATTTCGGATAAAGGATAGGCACAAATAAAAACAATCACTCACGGCTCTATAAAATGTGAGAGAACAGGCCAAACGTTTTCTAAAATAATTCCTTGTGCTTCCGCCCGAGGATGTATCCCGTCATCTTGCATCAGTTCTGGCCGTTGAGGAATCCCATCGATAAGGAAAGGAATAAGTGGAAGGCTGTATTCTGCAGCCAGCTCAGAATATTGTGAAAAAAATGGTTCGGTATATCTTCGGCCATAATTTGGTGGGATTTGAATTCCTGCGAGGATCGGCTGCGCGCCTGCGCCCTTGATCATCTCGATCATCGAAATGAAATTCTCTCGCATCAAAGAAAGCGGAAGACCCCTAAGTCCATCGTTTCCGCCTAGTTCAATCAGCACCCAATCTGGCTGATTAGCGCTCAACATTGACGGGAGGCGCGAGACTCCGCCTGTGGTTGTTTCGCCGCTGACACTGCCGTTGATGACTTCTACTTGTAAATTCTGTGAATCAATTCGCTCTTGCAAAAGGCTCACCCATCCCAGGTGCTCTTCAATTCCATAGGAAGCACTGAGGCTGTCTCCCCAAATTAGCAACTTAGGATCGGCGTAGAGTGTCGAGTATGTTAAAATAGCAATTAAGCTGATGATTCGGATCATGGGCCTCGCAGTCCGGATAGTAGAAACTAAATGCTTCATACCCTCGTATTAGCGATTTTAATCTATATTGTAGTGAATCGCAGGTTGTTTTTAAATATCTCGTATAATTGGAGGTTAAGAACTACTCTGAAATCGACTTTTTTATTTTAATTCCTCGATTCCTCGAATCCAGAGTTGCTGTATTTTTCTCAATACTAGA
>MDTC01211023.1_pt1 | contig 70416 bp, 66 predicted proteins | sample 811181 | NCBI WGS metagenome assembly MDTC01 (sample SAMN05326644, study PRJNA326480) | marine metagenome | isolation source: seawater | place: Pacific Ocean: North | collected 2011
CCATATTTGGATGGAGTTGACACTGGTTGGGACGCCGCGCGCGTATATGCCTTCGGGGCCTTCCCTCGCGCAGGAATACCGCCGAAGCTAAGAAGCTACGATGAGTTTGCTGCCCAGATGGATGCATTAATTGCCGCGTCAGCTATTACGAAGCCCCGGCAGATATGGTGGAACGTAAGAGTACATCCCGAGTACGGTACCGTTGAATTTCGTGCTTGCGATGTTCAGATCTCTGTGCCCCGGACGGCCGCCATTGTTGCCTTGGTGCAGGCTCTGGTTGTCGCATACGGCGACGCACATCGTGCTGGTAAACCAGAGCCTTACTTGCCCGGTGCTTACTTGGAAGATCTTCGTTGGAAAGGGATGCGCTTTGGTTTGAGTGCGGACGTTATCGATGCCGAGACCTCAGAAGTTGTCTCAATGCCTGCACTAGTGGAGCGTATGGTTGAGGTTGCATGGCCCGCGGCAACGAAGTTGGGCACCACCGGATATCTAGATATTGTCTCTGAAATTCTTCAGCTTGGAAACGGCGCTGCGGCTCAAAGGGCAGCTTTGGCAGAAGAAGGTGGCGACTTGAGAAAATTGCAGCATCGCTTGCTTCGAGAGGCCGTGGAGAAGGGGATTCGGCAGCCGGGTTTAGATTCACTTGGGTAGGGCTATGCTTGTGTCGGTAACTCCAGGGGACCTGGTTGTGGAGATACTGGGTGCCGGCAGTGGTTACCCAACTTCATCTCGGGACACCAGTAGCTTGTTGGTTGGTGCGGCGGAAGGGTGGACTGCGATCGAGTGTCCGGGTTCTATTGTTCACAAGTTGGAAGCCCGTGGGTTGTCCATGGACTTGCTTCGTCGCTTGATCTTAACCCACAAACATATCGACCATGTGTATGGGGTCCCGCACCTGGTCCACGCGATGGGAATTGAAGGCCGAGTCGAGGAAATCAACTTGCTGGCCCCGGCCCAAACGTTGGCTACCGTTGCGGAGATGGTGGCGGTCCATGAACTGACCGACGACTGGTATCCGGCTATTCGTTTGACCGAGATATCAGCGGCCGGGCAGAGCGAACTCCTCCGGGTACCTAGTCTCCGAATTACGGCCACTGGGGTTGCCCACACGTGCGATACGATCGCCCTCCGGTTTGAAACGGAAGCAGCGGCGGTTTGCTACTCATCCGATACGCGGCCTTGTGCTTCTGTGACTCGGTTAGCGACTGGTGCCGATATTTTGTTGCATGATTGTGGAGGACCGCACCGCTTACGCGAGGCCTTCTCGGGTGGTCACTCTAGTGCCCGCGAGGCCGGCATTGTGGCAGCTGAGGCTGGAGTTCGGAAATTGGTTCTTATGCATTTGGGGGCCCGGGATGAAAACATCTTAAAGGAATGCCAGTTAGAGGCTCAGGCTACATTTGGACGACCTGTCGACCTTGCCATGGATGGGATGAGATGGATTTTTTCGGGCGGTGGTAAGCGTGGAGCATGAGTGCCATGGATGTGGCCACAGTGAAGTCAGCGTACTCACGATGGGCAAGAGTGTACGACTGGATATTTGGTCTTCTATTTGGTAATGCTCGTCGCCGAGCGTTCGAATGTATGGAGTTGAAGCCTGATAATTACGCCATAGAGGTTGGTGTCGGAACAGGACTGTCGCTAACGTTGTTGCCGGAAGGTTGTCACCTTGTTGGCGTAGACCTTTCCCGCCCAATGCTGGAACGCGCACTGATGCGTTGGCGCGCAGACTCGGTTGACCGCACCGCGGCCCTAGTTGAGGGAGATGGCACTTGTTTGCCGTTTGCTGATAGCACCTTCGATGCTGCCTTAGCAGCGTTCGTTGTTTCAGCTGCTCCTGATGCTGTTGCCTTACTGAAGGACATGCAACGGGTCTGCCGACCGGGTGCACGAATGGTCGTTGTTAACCACTTTTCACCTAACAAGCCTCGCTTGGCTAAACTGTGGTCCGGTCTGTCGGGCATCACCTCTCGGTTACTGGGCTTCCACGCAGAGTTTCCGTTGGAGTCGCTATTTGAGAACGCAGGAATTGAAATCGATCGAATCGAGCCCGCCACGCTTTTTGGAGGCTGGCGAGTGGTGACGTGTACACGGAGATGACCATGACGCAAATTGATCTTGGGGGGCGGAGAGCCCTCGTGACAGGGGCTTCAAGGGGAATTGGCAGGTGTATTGCTTTGGCGGTTGCGCAAGCTGGTGGAGCTGTGGCGGTTCACTATCAGAACAAAAAAGAGGCGGCCGCGCGCGTAGTCGACGAAATTGAAGCAGTCGGTGGAGATGCGTTTGCGTGCGCTGCCAATGTCCAGGTTCCCTCAGAGGTCAAACGACTTGTTGATGCCTGTGTGGCACGCTGGGGAGGGCTTGACATCATGGTTTGTAATGCCGGCATTTGGAAAGGTTCTCTAGTTGAAGAGATGACTGAAGAGCAGTGGGACGAAATGCTAGATGTGAACCTGAAAGGCATGTACCTGGTCACGCATTACGCGGTACCGCACCTGAAGTCTTCCACGGCAGGAGCGATTGTGAACATCGCCTCGACGGCTGGGCAACGCGGAGAAGCAGGACATGCGCATTATGCGGCTTCAAAAGGAGGCATGATCGCGTGGACAAAATCGTTGGCACCCGAACTTGCACCCTTTGGGGTTCGGGTCAATTGCGTCGCTCCGGGCTGGGTGCACACTGATATGGCTGCCGCCGCGTTGAAGGCCGATGGCGAGAGCATAAATGCTGACATCCCTCTTGGTAGAGCCGGGGAGCCGGAAGAAATTGCTGCGGTGGTCTGCTTTATGGCCAGTGACCTCGCTTCTTATATGACCGGAGAAATCGTCAATGTAAACGGGGGTAGCGTTCTTTGCGGATGAAGGAAACCTGCCAGCTTTCCTGGGCAATTATCCCCACGGCAGGCCGCGGCACTAGACTGCGACCTGCCACAAATACGATCCCTAAGGTGCTCCTCCCGGTGGGTCTTCGCCCGATGATTGATTGGGCGATTGACGAGGCCCTGGAGGCAGAGGTGGGGGGGATAGCGTTTGTGGTGGCACCAGACCAACCGATGGTAACGGCGCATATAAAAGCCCGCCAATCCTCATCCGACTGGCCCGTGAGTGTCGAAACTCATTTTGTTGAGCAGTCACACCCGGCGGGTTTAGGAGACGCACTAATTCGTTGCCGGCCGTGGACCGGCGACGATTCATTCGGTGTCGTCGTGCCGGACAACTGGTTCGATTCACCCTGTGCACCGGTCGTGCAACTCGCTGGTGCACATTTCCGTACTGGGCAGGCTTCGCTTGGCTTGATCGAAGTGAGACCTGGGCAGGGATTCTTACTAGGAAATGTCGGTGAGGTTGAACTTGAACCGATTGAGAATCGGGATTTCAGGATTACGCGACTTGGAGACAAGTCCGACGGGGCCTTCACCACGCCGAAGTCGCGGTCAGTGTTGCGCGGGTGTGCCCGCTACGTGTTAGGCCCCAGCTTCTATGATGCACTGGAGGCTACAGGACCACTTCCAGAAGGCGAGTGGGATGATGTTCCAGCATTTCAGTACCTCGCGGATGAGGCTGAACTCATAGGGCACAAGCTAGAGGGTCATCATTTTGACTTGGGTCACCAGAGCGGTTATCTGGCGGCGATGAACTATCTGTTCGAGCGCGATGTCATAGGTAACGGCGCATAAGACCTACGACTACGCCCCGCACGCGAACTGCTTCCTTGTCGACTAACCATGCATCAGCTGCCGAATTTGTTGGTTGGAGACGGACTCTTTGCCCCTCGGGGTAATATTTCCGGAGAAAGACATTCTTGTCTTCCAGTAAGGCAAGGACCAACTCGCCATCCTCTGGTGTTGTCCGGTCTTCCACGATAATGAGGTCGTTATCACAGACCTGTTCATCAATCATGGAATTGCCGCGCACTCGTAAAGCATAAATTGCTTTACGGGTAACGAAATTGGGAGGGAGATTGACGATCTCCCCAGGAGTTGTCGCTTGGATTAAGCGTGCGGCTGAGATCTGGCCAAGGACTGGTATCTCTACGGTGCGCGCGGGCTCCCCGTCTACGAGCTCGATGCCACGCCCTTGATGGGGAGTTTTCCTTAGGTACCCCTTCTGTACAAGCAGTTCAATGTGGTTATACACAGTTGCGGGAGACGAGAGCCCGAACCAGGCGCCAATTTCCTTTAGCGTTGGAGCGTAACCGTTATCGTCGACGTGTTTGTTTACGTAGTCGAGGATTTCTTTCTGGCGTCTAGTTAGGTACATGGATACATTTAGTGAATATAAGGCAATAGAACATAAATCTAACACGAATCTTTGCTACGAGACGGTGTGATAGGTTTCCCAAATGACGTGGATGGGGATTGATATTGGCCATCGCCGCTACGGGGTTGCGGTTTCGGATGGAAGTGGAAGTATCGCTTATCCGTTGACCACGCTTTCCGCGGGAAAAGGGGGAGCGCCGCCCATAGAAGCCCTGGCAAAGTTGGTGGCAGAGCGGAAAATTATTGGTGTCGTTGTCGGTCTTCCGGAGCGAATGGATGGTAGCCATGGACCGGAAGCGCGCAACGCAGAATTGGTTGCTGAACAGCTTCGTGTTGAGCTAGGTGTGGTGGTGGAGCTCTGGGATGAGCGTCTTACCACCGCAGAGGCCGAGCGCTTGCTGATTATGGCAGGCGTACGTCGCAAGAAGCGAAAAGGAGCAACTGACCGGATAGCAGCCGCGATAATCTTGCAGAGCTTTTTGGATCGGCAGACGATTAATACATCAGCTGACCATAAAATCGCGCCATGGGAGAACGGACAGTGACTACAGTTTGTTGCCGCAAGACTGCGATTCTGTTTGGGCTTACTATCTACGTGGCTCTACGCTTGGTTACTGGCGCATTGGTCGCAGTACTTGATACTCCATATTCTGCTCATGGCGCCGTGGTAACGGATGTGACGATCGAGCCTGGTCAGTCGGCAGGGGAGGTTGGACTGGACCTTCAAGAGAAAGGCCTGATCCGGAGTGCCCGTTCACTGCGTTTGTGGATGCGATGGAACAAGACCGCTGGCGCAATCCATACGGGACGCTATCGCTTCGAAGGGGCGGTCAGCATTCGGGAAGTGGCTGCACTTATTGTTGAAGGACGGGTACTGCTGTCCGAGATAACGGTCATAGAGGGTTTTACCCGATGGCAAGTTGCCGAAGTGCTTTCGCGAGCGGGCTTTGGTTCATACGAAGAGGCTTGGGAGGCGACAGGGAATGCAGCTCTCGTTTCCGACCTTGACGCTGAGGCAAAGGATCTAGAAGGGTATTTGTTTCCAGATACCTATTATGTTTCGCGTCAAATGAAACCAGCCGCCATCGTTGAGATGATGGTGGATAGATTCCGGCTGGCGTGGGTGGCGCCAACGGGGGCACAGGCTGAAAAGCTAAGTTTATCGGTCCGCGACGCAGTGATAATCGCTTCTCTAATCGAGGCCGAGACCGGGAAGCCAGATGAGCGGGCCCTGGTATCGGGCGTTTATCATAATCGCCTAGAACGTAGGATGCTGCTTCAATGTGACCCGACTTTGTTGTACGCGCTGAGACTGGAAGGTCGTACCGACCGCGACATAAGGCGGGGTGACTTTGATAATGAGTCCCGGTACAACACATACCGATTTGTGGGTCTGCCCCCCGGACCAGTAGGTAATCCGGGGGAAGCTAGCATTGTCGCGGCACTATATCCCACTGAAACAGATTATCTGTATTTTGTTGGGCGCAATGATGGGTCGCACGTATTCTCGCGAACGCTACAAGAACACAATGCAAACGTGAGCCGTTATCAGCGGTAGGTTGTAAAATGTGTCACTTCTTCACCAGACAGTGGAAGAACTGGATTGATGAGTGAATTCCTTGATACTAGCGAGTTGGGGCCGAAAGCTGCTGCAGGATTTCGCTTTGCGGTGGTTGTGAGCCGTTTCAATGCTGACATCACAGAAGCACTCCTTGCAGGGGTACAAACGGCACTAGCGGCTCATGGTGCCTCGAGCTCCAATATTTTCGTCTACGAAGTCCCTGGGTCATTTGAGCTGCCAATGACGGTGGCACGTCTTATCGACGAGCGCTTCGACGCCATAATTTGCCTTGGAGCAATAATCAAAGGAGAAACCCCTCATTTTGACTATCTGTGCTCGTCTGTCGCACATGGAATCCAGGAAGTGGCGGTGCACTCGGGCACTCCGGCAATTTGGGGCGTTTTGACCTGCGAGCAACGCAAGCATGCAGTGGCACGTGCGGGTGGCAACAAGGGAAACAAAGGCACCGAGGCGGCTATTGCTGCTATCAAGATGGCGAAGCTTTTTTCGCTGATCCCAGAGAGGCATCCGGAAACGGCCTCTTCTATTGATCTCAGTAGGAAGTAATTCTGATGGGCAAGCGTCGAAAATCTCGTGAGAGCGCGATCCAATGCTTATACCAGTGGGAGATGACGGGGACAGCCCCTGAACTTATCCTGCAGGAATATTGGGGGATGCATGACCGTAATCGAAATGGCGAAAGTCATGACCACACGGGTGCGGATATAGAGCAAGCTAGCGGAACCCCGGAAGACTTAAAGGTGCGACTTGAGCACGCAGGGATCTGTACCGACTCGATCCTTGTGGAGATCAGCAGGCAGGAGCGGCGCGATGAGCAAGTTGCACTCGTGGATCGTATTGTCTTTGCCGCATCATTGGTGCTCGGTACTGTGGCTCATGTCGAAGAAATCGACGCTATGATTTCTGAGCACGCTCGCCACTGGAGGATGAATCGGCTCGGCCTGGTAGAGAAGAGTATTTTACGGCTCGGTGGTTATGAGCTTGTCTACGAAGAAGAAACGCCCGCGGCAGTGGTCATCGATGAGGCGGTCGAACTCGCTAAACGGTTCAGTGGCCCGGAGGCCGGATCCTTCGTCAACGGTGTGCTTGATGGTATGAGCAAGCACTTAGGGACCTAAACCACACCTGGACATGAAGTACGACCCTCGCAAGATCGAATCAAAGTGGCAAGAGCATTGGGCGGCAGACGCCGTCTACCGTATAACCGAGGGTAAAGGCAACGAAAAGTATTACTGTCTTGAGATGCTTCCGTATCCCTCGGGCAAGCTCCACATGGGTCACGTACGCAATTACTCGATTGGAGACGTTGTTGCTCGTTATCGCCGAATGCGGGGTTTTAATGTCATGCACCCTATGGGCTTCGATTCGTTTGGCATGCCGGCAGAAAACGCTGCCATCGAACACAATACGCACCCGGCGATATGGACTCGGCAGAATATTGACGTCATGCGTAGCCAGCTCCAGGACATGGGGTTTGCTTACGATTGGGAACGGGAAATTGCAAGCCACAGACCTGAGTATTACCGCTGGAACCAATGGCTATTTCTTCGGTTACTAGAGCGAGATCTTGCTTACCGAAAAGAAGCGCTGCTGAACTGGTGTCCTTCCTGTGAGACGGTGCTGGCTAACGAGCAGGTAGAGGAGAATCTTTGTTGGCGGTGCGGGTCGGTCGTTGAAGAACGTCGTATGTCGCAATGGTTTTTTCGGATCACGGCGTACATCGACGAGTTACTAGATGGTTTGGATGAGCTGGATGGATGGCCGGAGCGCGTTCGCACGATGCAACGCAATTGGATCGGGAAGAGTCACGGTGCACGGGTTACTTTCGATGTTGAGGATTGTGATGAAGGACTTGTGATCTTTACCACGCGGATCGATACGATCTTTGGGGCAACCTTTGTGGTTCTAGCTCCAGAACATCCGTTGGCGAAAAGGTGGAGGCAAGCGGGCCCAGGTCCTGATGCCGTACAGGGCCCCGAAGAGTTTGCGAGTGCAATCGACAAGCTTGAGAAAATGCCTCGTCGGCAAAACCTAGGGGAGGGTAGCGACAAAACTGGAGTCTTTACCGGCCACTACGCTATTAATCCGTTCAATGGGGAACGTCTGCCAATCTGGATCACGAACTTTGTTCTGATGGACTACGGTACTGGAGCGATAATGGGGGTGCCCGCACACGACGAGCGGGATTTCGAGTTTGCTCGAGAATATGGTTTGCCTATTCGTCCGGTAATCAGACCTGGAGAAGGAGATTCTCCCGCTTGGGTCGATCAGCCCGAACAGATGGAAGAGGCCGCATCGTTGTGCGGGGTGCTGTTGCCAGCCTGTGGTGACTACGAAGGAATGACATCCGAGTCGGCGCAGCAACGGATGCTTGAGGACGCCAATGCCGGAGGCTTCGGCGAGAAAGCGATTGAGTACAAGATAAAGGATTGGGGTGTTTCACGACAACGCTACTGGGGCACGCCCATCCCGATCATTTATTGTCCTGACTGCGGGGTCGTTTCTGTGCCCGATGACGATTTGCCCGTAACCCTTCCAGAAGAAGTTGAGTTCACAGGGTCTGGCGGATCACCACTAGGCCGTGTCGAATCCTTTGTGAACGTGGATTGTCCAACCTGTGGTGGCCCAGCGAAGCGTGAAACGGACACGATGGATACCTTCGTCTGTTCCTCTTGGTATTACCTTCGTTACCTCTCACCGCGCGATGCGAGCCATCCGTTTGGTCGGAGCGTTGCTGACTACTGGGGCCCAGTCGATATTTACATTGGCGGCATTACTCATGCTGTACTCCACCTTTTGTATTTTCGATTCTTTTGTAAAGCAATGGCGGATCTCGATCTACTTTCAATTCGTGAGCCGGTGACTCGCCTGTTAACACAGGGAATGGTCCTGATGGGCGGCACCGCCATGTCGAAGTCAAAGGGTAACGTTGTCGATCCTGACGAGATGGTTAACCGGTACGGTGTCGATGCAACCCGGGTCTTCGTGCTGTTTGCAGCGCCCCCAGAAAGGGATTTTGAGTGGGACGAGGGAGGCATCGAAGGGTGCTCGCGTTTCCTCACCCGCACCTTTTCCATGATTGAGGGATCGCGAGTGGCTCTGGAGGGGGTTCTGGGGACTGGTGATGAGGCCATGTTGGTTGAGCCCTTCCTTGAACTTCGCCGTAAGGCACACGAGACAACTCGCCGTGTTACCCGGGAAATCGATCAACGGTTGCACTTCAATACTGCGGTTGCGGCGCTGATGGAACTATTGAACGAATGTTATGCAGCGACCGCATCGGTTCCAGTTGCCGAGGCAGACATGGCCGCATGGGTCTATCGCGATGTCTTTGAACGGTTGGTCTTGATGCTCTCACTATTCGCGCCCCACCTGGCACAGGAATTGTGGGAGATGCTGGGCCATGGAGGGTATGTCGTCGATGAGGCTTGGCCGACTTTCGACACTTCTGTTTTGGCACGTGAAAGTGTCAGCATGGCCGTTCAAGTGGATGGAAAGGTGCGTGGCAGTATTGAGGTCCCCGCAGGTCTTGTGGATAAGGATGCTTTAGTGGCTGAAGCATTAAAAGACTCCAACGTGGTAAGGCATGTAAAGGGACGTTCGATTGCTCGAAGCGTTGTGGTGCCGGGCAAAATCGTGAGCTTGAACACCCGATGACCGCTCGGGGCGTGAAAGGTTTGAGCCGGTATTATTCGCAGATGCGATGCTACACGTCTCCTGCCAATCTATTGTTTGCACTGGTGATTGGCAGCATGGCAAGTTGCGGTTACTCCTTGACCGGGACGGGCTCCTTTCTGCCAGATTATATCCAGACGGTAGCGATACCGACTTTCGCCAACACGACACCGCGGTTCGAAGTAGAGGTGCGTATAACAGATGCGGTAACCCGTGAATTCGTGTCCCGGGGGAACTTTACGATGGTTGCCGACGCGGCGGTTGCCAACGCTGAGCTTACGGGGACGATCACTGCATTTGATGTCACGCCAATCGGGTTGAATCCCGATGAGGAGGCCACCAACTTTCTAGTCCAGATTCGTGCCCAAGTGAATTTCCGAGATTTGGTGCAGAATGAAATTCTCTACACCAATAATTCGTTCTATTTTCGCCAGGAATTTGAAATTGAGGTTGATCCGACTGCCTTGAGTGATTTGAGCAATGTTGCAGTGGATGAAATCGCTGAAGAGTTCGCTCGCACCGTAGTGTCGAGTATTCTAGAAGGATTCTGAGGTGGCGCGGCGCGGAGCACCACAAAGTAGTGGCATCAGCTTTAGGCAGTTGAACCGCACTCTTAAGCGTGGGGATATCGACCCTGTGTACCTTGTCGTCGGCGAGGAGGTGTTTCTCCGCAACAAGGCTATCGAAGGGCTCAGAGGAGTTGTTTGCGGCGAAGATGAGTCGAATTTGGCCTTTCATAGGATCGATGGAAAACTTGGGAAAATGGCCGAATTTCTGGATGCTGCAAGATCGCTACCGTTGTTCCTGCAGGCAACAGACAGGCCGTGCCAATTGGTAGTTATACGGTCCTTTGAGCCTGGGACGGCAGCCGAAAGTGAGCTTCTCGCGGAGTATCTCGATTCTCCCGTTAGTGCGACTTGTTTGGTGTTCGAGGCGCCGACGCTTGATAGTCGACGGGCCTCGGCCAAACTGCTCACGAACCGTGCGACGAAGATCAACTGCCAGCGAATCGAAAGCACAGCGGAGGTGCGTCGGTGGATCGAGAATTCCGCTAACGCACGCGGCTTCTCCATGGCTCCAGGGGCAATCGATTATCTTCTCGAGATGGTCGGCCTTGAACTTCAGCAACTTAGCCAGGAACTAGACAAGGTTAAATTGTTTGCTGCCGACCGTGAATCCATGTCAGCCAATGACTTGGAGAAGCTTCTGGGTCGGAGCCGTTCGCATTCTGTATTCGAGTTGACGGACGCGCTAGTTTCGAGACGGGCAGTATCAGCAGTGCAGGTCCTGAACAGGCTGTTGGATGACGGGGAAGAGCCGGTCAGGCTACTTGCAATGGTGAGTTGGGTCGTCCGTCAACTCATAACGGCGTGTGATCTTTCTTCCCGTGGTTGCCCAGAACGTGAATTACTATCGCAACTCGGGGGACGTTGGAATCAGCGGCGAGTAATTGCTAAAGCTGCCGCGGAGTGCGACTTGGGACAGTTAGAAGAACTTCTAGTGAGGTGCTCGGAGTCCGATGTGGCAGTGAAAACACAGCGAGGTCCAGGGAGTCGGGGTGTACTTGAGGGACTTTGCAGACGCATTTGCGCTGCTTAAGAAAACCGTGGTTAGCTCGCAGAAGCTCGCTGAATGTTGCGTGCCAGGCGAGATTTGGTCCGTGCTGCGGCGTTAGGATGAATGATTCCGAACCGTGCCGTGCGGTCAATGAGACTCTGGGTCTGGACCCATTGGGCCTGGATAGCGTCACCGTTTCCAGCCTCGATCGCTTCGTGAAGTCGGCGTATCGAGGTGCGAAGAGTTGCTCGACGCATACGGTTACGCGACCGCAGGCGAGCGTTTTGCCGCATTCGTTTCTTGGCAGACTTGATTATCGGCATTTATGAGTAAATCCTGTTGAAGATAGAAGAGAAGAATAGGACGGCTTCTATTCTGGGTCAATCATCCGCCGCCCGAAACGTACAGAGAGGCCGCGTGCTTCGATCTGCGGGAACTGTGGCGGGAATCACCCTGCTTTCCCGTGTGGCCGGGTTAGTGCGCGATCAAGTTTTCGCGGTTTTCTTTGGCGCAACGCTCACAAGCGATGCTTATGTAGCTGCCTTCAGGCTTCCCAATATTTTACGTCGAGTGGTCGGTGAGGGAAACGTAGCTGCTGCGTTTATTCCAGTTTTTGAACGGGAGGCGCAGGATCGGCCAGAGGCGGAACTCTGGGGGCTCGCCGATAGATTTCATTTTGCCATTGCTGGGGCTGCCTCGGTCCTTACCGTTTTCGGTATGTTATTTGCGCCGTTCTTGGTCGAGAAGGTTCTGATTCCAGGAAAACCTGAGGCCTGGGGACTTGCCAGTAACCTGATGCGGGTGACATTCCCTTACCTGATCTTCATTTCCGCAGCCTCGGCACTAATGGCGCTGCTCAACTCCCGTGATCGGTTCGCAGCAGCGGCGCTTACCCCCATTTTCTTCAACTTCACCCTAATTAGTTCAGCGATTTTGATGGTCTGGGTCGACGCGCCCATATACGTATGGGCTATGGCCGCCGTGCTCGGTGGCTTTCTGCAGTGGTTGTCTTTAGTTCCGCACGGCTGGCGGCTGGGTATGCGATTTCGACCCGGGAATCTGTTTGGCGATCCAGCATTAAGGCGAATTGGCGCGCTAATGATTCCGGGCCTCTTCGGAGTTGGGATTACTCAGGTCAATATCTTGGTAGGCCAATCACTAGCAAGTTGGTTGGCGGAAGGTAACATCACGGGCCTTTTCCTGGCAGGCCGGTTAACCGAGTTGCCGCTCGGTGTGTTCGCAATAGCCATCGCCACTGTTGTTTTGCCGGTGATGTCTAGGCAAGCAGCGCACGGGAATAATGATGAGATGTTATTAACGTTGAACTTTGCGCTCCGACAGGTGGCTTTGATTACCATCCCAGCATCGGTTGGTCTTTTGATTCTCCGGGAAGAGATTGTCAGTGTCCTATTTCAATATGGCGAGTTCACCGCTGAGTCAACATCGATGACAGCTGCAGCGCTTGCTGGATACAGTGTTGGCCTGATCGCGTTCGCGGGGATCCGTATTGTCGCACCGGGGTTCTATGCTATGCGAGATACTCGTACACCGGTGAAAATAGCAGCAGTCGCCATGGTGGTGAATGTGCTGGGTTGCCTCGTCTTGATACCGTGGTTTGGTCATGCCGGGATCGCCGTAGCCAACTCCCTGGCCGCTTACCTGAACCTCGGCGTCCTTCTTGTTTTATTGCGAGGCCGCGTTGGCAGTTTTGGTGGTGGCAGCCTTTTGGCCAGTTATGCGAGGCTCGCGGCCGCTTCTGCCGTAATGGGTTGGGTCGTGTGGGGCCTGCGATCCTCCCTGATGGGTGATACAGGTGCGGCTGTCATTACGCGGGTCTTAGCGTTGGGGGCGATAATCGGAATCGGCATTTTGACCTACCTTGCGGCTGTTGTGCTGATGCGTGCTCCAGAACTTACTGAGCTACGTCAAATGCGGGCCCAAGGTGGCTAGAGCGAACAGATCACCATGCGCGTTTTCGATCTCCTTTCCAGGAATTTCGAAGTGGTAGAGATCCATGGTGTGCTGCTGGGGCTGGGTCAGCAAGGCTGACGGGGTGAAGGAGATGGCATCCAAAGGAGCCCAATTCGGTGGTTGGCTAGACGATTTTGAGGAGCACCTGAGCGTCGAGCTTGGACGGTCGCCTAATACCGTTGAGGCGTACCTTCGTGACCTAAAAATGTATGGAAACTGGGCTGCCGAACAAGGACACTCGCCACTCGCGGCGACGCCTAATGAGATCCGGGCCTTTTTGTTATATCGGACCAAGGACTGGTGTCCATCCTGCAGGACAACGCTGGAGAAGGCTGAGGCGGAGGAGGGACTGTGTGGGCGATGCGGTTCAACTGTCAGAGCTGGTGTCAGCCGAAGATCGATTGCGCGTGGCCTGTCGGCGTTAAGAGGTTTCTATAGATATTGCGTCGCTTTGGGCCGTCTTCAAGATGACCCTACGGAGCTGATAATCGCTAAAGTAGTTCCTCGTCGACTTCCAAAGTCGCTAAGCCGAAAGGAAATTGAAGACATTCTGTGCCAACCGGACACCAAGAAACCGGCTGGTGTTCGCGACCGAGCGATGCTGGAAGTAGCGTATGGTAGCGGCCTCAGGGTAACGGAGCTTATCTCCCTCCGACTTACCGACCTTGAGTTTGAGGAGGGCTTCATTCGGTGCCGCGGGAAAGGCGGCAAGGAGCGGTTAGTACCTCTGGGCAAGGAGGCGCGGCAATGGGTGGAGAGGTACATAGGGCAGGCGCGACCAGTTCATTCGAGGCGCTACAACGAGCCAGCACTCTTTCTTACTCAACAGGGGTCATCCATGACCCGGCAGCGATTTGGGCAGTGTGTAAAACGTTACGCGGCTTCGGCGGGGATAGAGGCCAGCAAGGTAAGCCCGCACGTATTTCGCCATTCGTTTGCGACCCATTTGCTGGAGGGGGACGCGGACCTCCGGGCTGTTCAAGCGATGCTTGGACATGCGCAGATTGCTACCACTGAGATTTATACTCACGTCGACCGAGAACGACTCCGACGGGTTTACGATCGATACCATCCACGGGCATAAGTAGACAATGAGCCGATTGCTCGACAAATTGGACGCCGAAAAGCGAGACTGGCTGCATCGCTGCGGGCAGATGGCCGTAACAAGAGGCGGACGAGCCTTTCTTGTTGGTGGATCCGTTCGCGATTTGATACTCGGTACGGACCAGGTTGACCTGGACGTTGTCATTGAGGGCGATGGGATGGACGTAGCTCAAGACCTTGCCCGCGGTCTCGGTGGGAACCTGACTCGCCATCATGCTTTCCAGACGGCAGTTGTGACGACTGCTAACGGTTCTCGGATCGACGTTACCACCGCACGACGCGAAGAATACAAGCGGCCAGGACAGTTGCCACAAATTGTTCCGGGTGACCTTGAAAGTGATCTTGCGCGGCGTGACTTCACCATCAACACGATGGCGATATCTCTCTCAGAGTCTGATTTTGGCGCCTTCATAGACCCTCATGATGGCCGTTTGGATTTGGAGGCTGGGTGCATTCGAGCAATGCACCCACGTTCGTTTGCCGACGATCCGACACGCGTGTTGCGAGCATTGCGCTTTTCCTTGCGGTATGGCTACAGGATTGAGGACAAGAGTGAGGAGTGGATGAATGAGGCTATTACTGGGGGTTACCTGGACACTGTGTCTGGTGAAAGGGTTTGCAAGGAACTGCGACTTATGTTTACAGAATCGCCGACCCAGGGCCCGTGTCGACTTGAAGTCGCAGGAGTATTGCCAGCGGTGTACCCTGGCCTGCGGTTTCATCGCGAGGTTTTAAATGGACTTCAAGATCTAATTGAGTGGGGGCAGGAAGCCAAAGGTGGGGCGTCCCTAGCCGCTAAACCCGAGGGTTGGTTGATGGTCTTGGGTTGCTGTGCAATGGGTTTGTCATCGCAAGAACGCTGGAATCTTGCAAGGCAGCTACGTCTGAGTCGAGAGGAACGGGCCCCACTGATTGATTCTGGCGTGCCCTGGTGCCAGGCGACCAGTCTTCTTTTAGGTGCGTCTTCTCAGCCACCGAATAGCATGGTCGAGCGTGCATTACGGGAGATAGATCGGGGAGCTCTTCTCGTCGGTGCTGCGATAGCCGGTGTTGACAGTGCTGAGGCTGAAATGGTGCGAATTTACCTTGACCAGCTACACGATGTGGCGGCTGAGCTGGACGGGTTGGAACTAAAAAAACTGGGTGTTCCTCAGGGGCCGCTAGTGGGAGAAATCCTAGAACGATTACGTACTGCGAAACTAGACGGCAAGGCACCGAACGCCTCGATTGAGCGGCGCCTTGTGAAGTCATGGTTGGCTGAGAACCAGCTCTGAGATAGGGTTTCAGGGGATTCCCTCAATTGACTGCCTGTTAGGCGCGTGTTAACTTTCGGGGCGCTTTCCTTTCCGCGCAGACGTTCTTTAGCGCACATTCTTTCCCTTTTTCTACCTATTGGATTATGGCAAATCAGGAATCATATGTTCTTACCGCCGAGTCGGTTACTGAGGGCCACCCGGACAAGATCGCTGACCAGATTTCGGACGCCGTTCTAGACGCTGTTATGTCGGTTGATCCGATGGGTCGTGTCGCTTGTGAAACCATGGTGACCACTGGTTTAGTCGTGGTTGCGGGAGAGATCACCACCGACGCAGTTCTCGATGTGCCCAGTATTGTTAGGGAAGTCGTCAGAGATATCGGCTATACGCGTGCAAAGTTCGGCTTCGACAGCGAGACTTGTGCGATCATGGTCACTCTAGACGGACAGTCGCCCGACATTGCCCAGGGAGTAGATCCCGGTGGTGCTGGCGACCAGGGTTTGATGTACGGCTACGCTAGCGTCGAGACGCCTGAGCTCATGCCCCTTCCAATCATGCTTTCTCACAGGCTTGCTCGCCAACTTTCCCAGATCCGCAAGGATGGGGTGGTTGATTACCTACGACCAGACGGCAAGTCGCAGGTAACAATCGAATACGAAGGGCATAAGCCGAAGTCGATCAATACTGTAGTAATTTCCACCCAGCACGGACCGCAAGTGAGCGAGGCTGATCTGCATAGGGACGTCGAAGAGCATGTGATCAAACCCATACTCGTCGATACAGGCACTCCGCCGTCCAGTGACATTGTGTATCACATCAATCCGACGGGTCGTTTCGTTACCGGCGGGCCACAGGGTGATTGCGGTTTGACGGGCCGTAAGATCATCGTCGATACGTACGGTGGTGTTGGGGGACATGGTGGCGGAGCTTTTTCAGGAAAAGACTGTACTAAGGTTGATCGAACTGCTTGCTATATGGCGCGTCACGTAGCAAAAAACCTTGTCGCGGCAGGTGCAGCGGAGCAGCTTACCCTGCAAGTTGCTTACGCTATAGGTGTGCCCGAACCGGTCTCTGTCATGGTTAATACCCATGCAACCGGCCGGACCAGCGAAGAAATAATTATTGAGATTGTGCGCGATAGTTTCGACATGACTCCCAAGGCGATGATTGAGTACTTAGATTTGAGGCGCCCGATCTATCGTCAGACTGCGGCATATGGCCATTTTGGTCGTGAGGAGCCAGGATTCACTTGGGAAGAATTGCGCAACGTCACTCAGTTAAACAGTGATCTTGGCCTGGCCCCATCCGACATGCCTACAGCGGTGCCCGGCTAAACTTGCGTCATCAGGCTACGTTCGTAGCCCCGCCGTAATGAATCCGGCGAGCGCGAGGAATATGGCGTGGGGCGCCCAGGCGGCGAGCATAGCCGGCAGGATCTCCGCTGACCCGATGGCGCGAAAGAAAACGAACGTCAGCCAGAAAAGCATTGTTAGAGCAAGCGCGATAGCGATTCCCGACAGGGTCCCTTGCTTGCCCATTCGAAAACCAAGAGGGATCCCGACAGTTGCCAAGACAAAGACGATGGCCGGAAAAGCGAACTTCTGTTGAAGATCAATTTTATATTTACCTGCATCGAAACCACGTGCTTCAAGGTTTGCGATGTGTCGGCGCAGTTTGTTGGCGCTCATCTGTTCAGGTAGACGTCGTTCAATGTCGAAATACTCCGGCCCTTCCTCGATTGGGAGCACGCTACTCTCTGTCCTTAATAGCTCGGGAGATGACACTTTGTTCTGATGGTCGTAGATGTAATCTCGGCGCCAGTGATCGGTTCCGATCCATTGGCCATTCTCCCACCGTGCTTGGTTAGCGTAGTCGATGCGAGCGAGCCGCCATTCTTCTTGGTCTAGGTGATACACACGCAAGCCCTGGAATCGCATCTGATGCGGGTCATAGTCGGCGTAGTTAAAAATGTAGCTGCCTTCGCCGTGAACCCAATGGCCTTGAGTTGGCGTGAAACGCGGATTGCTTCTGGTTAGCTCCAGAAGGACCTTGATCTGTGCCACTCGCTGGTTGGTGTACGGGACAATGTAGTCGGAGATTCCATACTGAATACCGGTGAGGAGGATTACCGGAACTAGCGCTGGTGCTGCAAGACGAAAGACGCTCGTACCCCCAGCCAGAACGGCCACGACTTCATTGTGTTTGCTCATTAAGCTGAAGACGATCAGCACTGCCAGGATGGTGGCTATTGGAATCGTCATTGTGAGGATGAGTGGCAGTTGGAATGCGAGATACTCAAGAATCACCCAGCGACTCGCTCCGGCCGAGTAGACGTCGTCAGCGCGTTCCAAATACTCGCCAGTAAGCCACATCACGACGAGGCCGAGAAGTGCCATCGGGAAAATACGTGCAAATTGAGAAAGGACCAGGCGGTCCAGGATTCGGGGAAAACGCAAGCCTCTAATGTTGGAAACTCCGACTCCCGACGGGATCGAAGCCTTTATCGATTTACGACGAGGGCCATTTCGAGGACCCCAAGTGTCCCAGGTCTTTAACGCTCTCCCGTAGAGCCAGTCGAGGCACCGGAGCATGCGATCTGATACGCCGAAGTCCTTTTCACGTGCTTTCCGCCGCAGCAAGAATAGAGCGGCTCCACCAACAAGGATGTTAGCCATCCACATCCCGAGCCAGGCTGAGATAACACCTTCCTCTGCAAACTTCTCACCATTTTCAATGAATTGGTAATAGATCGCGATCACGCCGATGGCAACGAGATATCCGGTGGCTTTGGTATGCCGCTTTGTTGATACACCTAGAGGGAGTGCTATGAGTGCCATCACTAAGGAAGCGATAGGGATAGCAAATTTCTTGTGCACCTCAACCTGGTATTTTGCGAACGGCAACCCGGCTTTCTCGAGTTCTCCGATCTTGGCGTTGAGCTCGCCAAGCTGCATCATGCGCTCATCTTTTTGAACAGGTGCGATTGCATCAAAACCTGATTCGTCGCGGAGAAGCTCTCCTTGGGACTCAAAGGTGACCACCGTGAAGTCCTCCTCGGTGTCTCCCCCCAGGTAGGTGTATCCGTTTAAGAGTTCCAGCCAAGCCTCCCTGGTCCCTTCGTCATAATCCAGCTGGGCTGATTTGGCCATTATGACTTGGGGAGTGGACTGGTCCGTTCGCACAAGGAGAAGCTCTTCCCATTGTTGTTCGGGCCCAACGAGATCTTGAACGTACAGTGTGAAGCTGGGGAATCGGGTTTCAAATACCCGAGGGCGTATTTGGCCAGCAATAGTCCGGGAATTGATCAAACGCCACCGTAGTTGAACGATCTCGTTATTGCCCCATGGAAGAACTTGGAGGCTCAGGTACAGGTTCAATAGGGTCGCAGCTGCGCCAACAATGAGCATGGGGGAAGCAAGTTGGTAGAGGCTGACACCTCCACTTCGCATGGCAATAATCTCAGCATCGGCAGAAAGGCGTCCGAAGGTTACAAGTCCACCGACAAGTACGGCCATTGGAACTGTCAAGACGACTATTTGCGGCACGCTGTACAGGAAGATCCGACTGACATCAGCAATTCCAACTCCATCCCGGAAAATGAGCTCTGCCAGAGTTAATAAGTAGTTCATCAAAAGAATGAACGTGAAAAGCCCGAAACCCATCAGCGTTGGTCCCGCGAGCTCACGAAGTACGTAAACAACCAATGTTGGAGAGGGGAAACGGAACGACCGCAATCTCCCAGGTGACTGGGGCCTAACTGGCTTCATCGTGGAGCTCCGTAGTACTGGGCCAATCGTTGTGGATTTACGCCCACATAGTAAAGAGCACGCAATACCCACATGCGAAGAACTGTCCGGTAGGCCCCCTGAATCTCCCATCGCCGCGATGAAGTCAGTATTGGTGGGTGGAGTTGGCAGACACGGCCAACACGCTGAAGTCGGAGACTCATGTCGACGTCCTCGAATATAGGCTGTTCAGTGAACCCAGCGAGCTCGTCGAAGGCAGCACGGGTCACGAACATCCCTTGATCGCCTGTGGAAACACCGGCTAGTCGGCTCCGCAGTGTGATCATGAAGCCTACTATCCGGAACAGTGCCCGAGAAGTGTCAAGTTGCAGTTCAAAGCTGCCGCCTACGAACCCGTTTTCGATTGAGCGGCGAATGTTATTTAGGCAACCACGGGGCAATAAACTGTCAGCATGATGAAAGAGAAGGACGTCTCCACTTGCGATAGCCGCACCGGCATTCATCTGGATAGCACGACCAGCGGGGGCTTCGAAGCAACGATAACCAGCCTTGCGCATTAAAGTGATCGAGCCATCAGTACTGCCTCCATCAACAAAAATTATCTCCGCCGCCAGGCCCTGTAGGTTGTCAAGCAATCGAGGCAGAATAATGGCTTCGTCAAGGATTGGGATGATGATGCTTACTCGCATGTCAAGCAGGTCTTTCTGGAGCTTGGTAAACCCTATCACCAGTTTCGTGTATTAAAGACCCGCTGGATTGCGGTTTGATGTGCTGCTGCGCTCGAGAGGGAGTAGTACCATCGGTTTGTTATGTTCTATGTCACAGTACTTGGAAGCGGCGCTTCGCTGCCCACGCTTAGGCGTGCCACGACTTGCGTCGCCGTCCAGCGCGAAGGAGACATCTTTCTCTTTGATTGTGGAGAAGGAACTCAATTGCAATGGGTCAAGGCAGGGTTGCGGTCTGGCAAGCTACGCGCGATCTTCATTTCTCACACCCATGGCGATCATGTCAACGGCCTAGTCGGTTTTTTGCAGACACTTGGCCTGCATGGGCGCGAGCAGCCCCTTACCGTTGTTGGGCCTCCCGGCCTGAAAGGGTTACTCGAAGCTGCGCGCGAGCATGTTGGGCTAAGAACTCCCTACGTCTTGAAAGCAATCGAGTCGACCGGAGGACCTGTAATCGAGATGGGGGGGTGTACGGTCTCGTGTCGGGTGCTTGATCATCATCGAGTCACTCTTGGATTCCGTGTCGAAGAGGCGGAGCGACCCGGTCGTTTCAATGTGGAAGCAGCCCTCGAGCTTGGGGTTCCGGAAGGCCCTCTGTTTGGAGCGTTGCAACGTGGTGAACGAGTTGAACTGCCTAATGGCACTGTTGTAGAGGCGTCCCAGGTGTTGGGCCTTCCTAGGCCGGGAAGCGCGCTAGCTTACTGCGTCGACACGCGACCTTGCGAGGGTGCTTTAACGCTTGCCCACCGTGTTGGTCTTTTGATCTTCGATTCTACATTTAGCGAAGATCTTTCCTTCGAAGCGAGTGAGAAAGGCCATAGCACCGCACGGCAGGCGGCGCAGATAGCCGCGGATGCTGATGCAAATCACCTTCTGCTCATCCATATTTCAGCTCGGTATGTTGATGCTAGTCCGCTGCTTAAAGAAGCGAGGTCACTCTTTCCCCAAGTCGAGGTCGCTCACGATCTCATGGAGATACAGGTCTGATCGATGACGAATACCGAAAGAGATCAACGCCAGATGCATGAATCGTATGTACAAATGACTCAGTTAGTTATGCCAAACGATACGAATCCTTACGGGACACTGTCAGGGGGACGATTGATGCACTGGATAGATGTTGCGGGTGGGGTGTCAGCAACGCGTCACGCCCGCCAGTTGGTCGTTACCGCAGCGATCGACCAGATTGTCTTCCATGCTCCGATTCCCGAAGGTCACATTGTTGTGCTTGAGGCCCTGGTAACTTGTTCCGGGCGCACTTCGATGGAAGTGAAGGTGGATGTGGCCGGGGAGGATCCAGTTACTGGCAAAACTTCACATACGACAACAGCCCGGTTGGTATACGTTGCTGTTAAGAACGGTGTTCCAGTCGAGGTCCCGGATTTGATCCCCTCTACTCCTGATGAAAAGGCCATCTATGAACGCGCGTTGCATCGGCGAGAGCTGCGGACAGCGGCACGAGGAAAGGCTGAGTCTTAGGTCGACAGGATGGGCAGCGAGTTTGTCGCGTTTCGTTCTGTCGACAGGCTCAAACCACAGATAGTGGTCCAGTAGGAGGGTTTACGTGCGGATTGCTGTTCTAATGAAAGCAGTGGTGGAACCTGAGTCGCGGATTGAACTCGGCACTGATGGCGAGGTGCAGCGTGCCAATTTTCGCTACGAGCTAAATGAATACGATCTCTACGCGGTTGAAGAGGGTATTCGAATGGCGGAACTCTATGAGGCTGAGGTAACGGTTGTCAGTGCCGGCCCGGAGGAAGCGGTCCAAAGCCTCCGGAAGGGGCTTGCGATGGGTGCCACTGATGCCATCTTCGTTCCTGTAGAGGAATCTATGGGCGATGCTTTCTTGAGCGCTACAGTCTTGGCGGCCGCACTCAAGCCGATCCAGCCGGACCTTGTCCTGGCAGGTGTCGAGAGCAACGATCTTGGCGGCTCGCAGGTTGGGGTGCTGGTAGCGGAACAGCTAGGTTACGTTGCGGCAACCATGACAATCAGTGTCCAAGTCGGGAACGACGGTGTTCTGAATGTTCGTCGAGAGCTTGAGGGCGGAAACTTTGTCGAAGTGAATCTGCAGATGCCTGCAGTTCTGACTATTCAGACTGGGCTTAATGAGCCTCGTTACCCGAGCCTCAAGGGGATCATGGCCGCAAAACGGAAGGATCTAGTTCGCTTGGAACTCTCCAGCCTTGATTTAAGTGGCTCTCCGCTGGTTGAAACAATTGAGTACTCCTACCCACCACAGCGCGAAAGAGCCCAAATGTTAGAGGGCAGCTCCGAAGCCATCGCTGGCGAACTTGTCTCGCTGCTACGGGAGAAGGAGAAGGTACTATGAGCCGCGAAGTGTGGTGCATTGTCGAACATCGCCGAGGCCAGTTGGACGCTGACTCGTTGCAGTTGTTTGGAGCGGCGCGCAGACTGGATGGCGAGGCGGTTGCTGTAGTTTGCGGTGACGAAGTGGAAGAACTGGCCGAGCGGGTCTCAGGGCAGTGCGACCGGGTCATCAGCTTGAGCAACAGCGCCCTGGCCAGTTTTACTCCAGATGGTTATGCGCAGGCGATTGTTCCTTTGGCATTGGAGCGCCAACCTGCGGCGATTCTCGCATTGCATTCGCACTTCCTTGGTCGTGATTTAGCTCCTGTGCTAGCGAGCAGGATTGGCACGGGCCTGATTAGCGATTGTATTGATGTGGAGTGGAGGACAGGGTTTGTTGGCAAGCGATTGGTTTATCGGCGCAAACTGATCGCGACACAGCGAAGCATAGAACCAGGGATTCAAGTGGCCACGTGCCAGCGTGGGGCATTTGTAGTTCCAGAATCTACTGGATTAGGCGCCGAAGTGGAGGTGCTCCCCATTGAAATTGACGCCGCTGCGATTCGGTGGGAAGTTGGAGCCTTCGATGAAGCCGAGGTGGTCGCAGGGGATATCACCGAGGCGGACGTGATTGTTGCGGCTGGCCGGGGAGTGGGGAGTAAAGAGAACCTGGACCTGGTTCAGAGGCTGGCCAAAGCGATTGGAGGAACACTGGCAGCATCACGACCCCTAGTTGACCATGGTTGGCTTCCGCGCGGACTCCAAGTAGGGTCGTCCGGCAAGACGGTTCGTCCGCGTTTGTACCTGGCCCTTGGCATATCGGGCGCAATCCAGCACGTGGTTGGAATGCGCGACAGTGACGTCATAGTCGCTATCAATAAGGATCCACGAGCACCAATTTTTGAATATGCAGATTACGGTGTCGTAGCTGACCTGATGGAGATCATCGGGCCGTTAACTGATGAGGTAGAGACGCTACAAGGTTAGTGTTCTCTCCAGCCAATTTTCGAGTTCCTTTATCGATCTGATCCCCGTGACTTGGTCTGGGCGTTTCTCGTCCAACGTTTCTCCGGCCAGCTGTGCACCCCATCCCGGCGTGTCCGTAAAGGCGCACACTGGCTTCCCTGCTTGCCAAGCATGGGCTATTTCGCTGAGCGTGCCACTTTGGCCGCCAATCGCAACGACCGCATCTGCGGCCAGGACAACTAGAAGATTGCGAGCATAACCAAGCCCGGTGGGGATGGTGATATCGGCGTATGGATTTGCTGCGGCTTTGTCAACGCCTGGAAGAATAGCGACGATGGGAGGGCCAGTACCGTTGGTAACCGAGTGGGCACCGCGGCTCGCGGCTTCCATAACGCCACCAAGTCCGCCACAGACTAATCCCCAGCCGCCCCTTGCAATGGCGATACCCACCTGTTCAGCGACACTGTCCCGTGTGTCGTCAGGTTCGGCGTTACCGATAACTGCAACCATGGAAGTCATAGAAATGAGTCCGGAATCTACAGAAGCAATAGGTGGCAGAACATAGAAGGCGGTGACTAAGAATTCTCAGTTCGTATCTCGAAAATTGGAGGTGGCATCATTGTCATCCAGTAATAGGCTGTTACCTGGCGGCCATCTGCAGCGCTTATAGTGACCGGCGTCCTTTTTGCGTTTTGTATAGATGCTCAAGCTGTCGGACGTCGTCAATATCACGGGGCCCCAGATCCTTCCGCTGACGGGCAATCCGTGGGAATCTGAGAGCAAACCCGCTGGCATATCGATTGCTTCGTTGAATTCCTCCGAAGGCAACTTCCAGTATTACCGTCGGTTGAACTTCATGTACGTCACCTGAACGTTTAGACGTGGTTGCCTTGAAGTGTTCAGTTAGTGTGCGGATCTCGGGGTGAGTTAGCCCAGTATAGGCTTTGCCGATGTCGATGAGATTTCCGTCTTCGCCGCGAATGGCAAAGGTCATATCGGAGAGCCATCCGGCTCGATTTCCACGCCCATATTGTGCAGCTGTCACGACAACGTCTAGGGTGCCAAGCGGGCGCTTGAGTTTAAGCCATGCACGTCCGCGGGAGCCTGGATGGTATGTGCTCTTTGGATCCTTAAAGATGACCCCTTCCTGCCCAGCCTCGAGGGCTGTTTCAAGCAAGGTGCCGACGGCCTCTGGAGTGGTGGCCAACTCATGTTCAATGCGGCGAACAGCGCCAACGTTGGGGATAGTTCCCAGTACCTGTTTCCGTGAACTGAGTGGTTCGTCTATCAAGTCTTTCCCTGAGGCGCGCAACACGTCGAATGCGTGGTAGACGACTGGAACATCGAGCAACAGTGTTAGGGGAACCTGCCGCCGGCCAAGCCGTTGTTGTAACTCCTCAAAAGCTAAGGGTCCGTCCTGCCAGGCAACGATTTCCCCATCCAAGATCCAATCGTCGTCAAGTATCTCAACCGCGGCGTTTAGCTCGGGGAAAAGGTGTGTAACTTCTTCTAGGCTGCGTGCATATTGCCGACAGCGCCCGCGTGATACATGAAGCTGGGCGCGAATGCCATCTAGTTTGGATTCGGCAATGACCGGTAATTCTAGGTGTTCCAAGATTTCGCTAGTGTTGGCGGCAGGATGGGCCAACATGCAGCGCACGGGACGGAATGGCCGTAGGCGGATGTCCGTCAGCTCGTGATGCCATGCTCTCTCTGCGACTTCTCCGATGTCACCAATAAGCATGTGGGCACGACGCACCTTATCAAGCGGTTCGTCAAAAGCTAGACTGATCGCTTCTTCGACCCTGCCGGCTTGCATGCCTGTACGGAGCGCGCCGACTAGTAGCTTAGTGAGGTACTTGGCTTCCAACGGGTCTGCTGACGCGTACAGTTGTCGCAGGCGCTGAGCACGGCCAACAGGGCTGTAAACACCAAACTTGGCAATCTTCTGGGCAACGTACTTTAGTGTCAGGTTTCCAGAAAGATCATTGGTAGGTGAGCTGGTGGTCTGAAGCAAGATCTGGGCCGCGGTTCCCAGGTCCCCTTTTTTTACAGCTCGTCGTCGTACCGCTGCTGAGGAAAGGCCGCACTGTTCTCCCACCACTTCCGATATGCTCGCGGCCCCGACCTTTGGCGGGGGGGTGCCGTGGGGCATGGGGGAGCCGGAGAGAAAGCGTGCCGCTAGTGAGACCTCGTCGATGGGGCGAGAAATTAAATAGGCAGCGGCACACTGCACCTTACCCTCGATGCTATCGAGGTGGCTGAGGACCTCACAGGTAAGCGCAAATGCGCGCATGGCGAGAGTTTACCGTGTTGCCCGATTAGGCCCCAGAACTATGGGTGGCCGTCGAAGAGCTCTATTCACCGCTTCCTGTGAGGACAACTGGAGGGTCGATTTGCCCTTCGCGCAGTCTTGAGATCCAGATGTCTCGCTGCCGAATAAAATCGGACATCAACTCGTCGGCCAGGGGCGCACCAGCCGGCAGGTTGATTCTTAGCGGGTCAACAAAGGTGCCGCTTTGCTCAAGCTGGTAGTGAAGATGATTGTTGGTTGCTAGCCCGGTTCGCCCCACGTACCCGAGGATCTCGCCCTGTTCTATTGAGCCGCCGACCTTAAGCCGGTCTGCAAAGCGAGAGAGGTGAAGATAGTGGCTAGTGTAAGAACCGCCGTGTCGAATCTTGACATGATTCCCCGCCTGTTGAGTACGCCCGACATAAACGATGGTGCCCGCGGCGGTCGCATGCACTGGCGTACCCGCAGGAGCCACATAGTCAACACCCCGATGGGGTCTGGCAATGTTGAGGATCGGATGTATTCGGCGGTGCGAGAAACCTGAAGAAATGCTCGTAAAGTTAACTGGCGATCGAAGAAAGGCACGTTGGAGTGATTGCCCAGCAGGTGTGAAATAAGCTGTCGCAGCTCCCGGACGCTGGTACCTGACAGCTCTATAAATACGACCATCGATATTCAGTTCGGCCGAAAGCACGTCGCCGAAACCAGCAAATGTGCCTTCAAGGAAACGTTGTTCGACGACTAAATCGATACTGTCATTTACACGCAGGTCCGCTGAAAAATCAATGTCCCAGGCAAAGATTTCGGCGAGTTGGTGAGCTAGCCGGATGGCCCCCGCTCGATCCATTGAGGTTGTCTCAAGGGCGCCTTCAAGGCTACCGAGGATCTTGGCATGAATGAACCGCGGGCGAATGTTGTAAGGAATGGTTATCTCGATGGAACGCCAACCATGAGTTCCCTTGGCTATGAAAATTGCCTGCTGCTCGTCGGGCTGGTAGCGAAACAGCAGCAATTCATCATCTGGGGTGAAGTAGATCTTGTACGGCCGACCCGACCGTATACGCTGGACCTCAAAATCCGGTTCAACGGCATGAACCACTTGGTGAATCAAACTCCCGGGAATCCCCGTGCGGTTCAAAACGTTGCCGAAGGTGTCTCCGGAGATGAAGACGCCCTCAACAACACGTGAGGCAGCCGCTGCAAGGTTAAGTGGCCAAGCTTCTGGCAGAACTGGTACAAGCCGAGGAGCCGTGGCCCCAAGCCCCGAAGGATGTGCGGCGGAGTGTTCCGGGAGAGCAATTGGGCGAGCGATCAATAGTGCAAGCGTCGAGCCTGCTAGGACCGCGAGTCCTCCAAGTAATTTCCAGGGCGTCGAACGCATAGCAAGAGAACGCTAGTTATTGCTCGCAAGGTTGGCGTGGGTGGCAGGCGGAAATGCCTGATCGCCGGACTTTATCCCGGCCCAGTAACGCATGCAACATTAATCCTGTTTTTCCAATGGCACTTAAGACGGAAGCTTGCAAGGCAGGCCGGGGGGTTGCTATAAATAGTTTCGTCCTTGGGATTTATGTGGAGATTTATATGTTTATGGGATGGAGCCGTGCCCGTTTAGCGAGCGTCTTGATAATAACCTTGTCCTTGTGGGCCTCGCCGTTGATGGCACAGCAAGTATCGACAGGTGTGCTTGATCCGACCACTCTGGGACTGAATGATCTGTCGCCTGGTTTCCTTGGACTTTACAGGAAAGTAATGGAGATCGAAGAACGGATCGGAGTTCACGCAGAGACCTATGGACTTGACTATGATCTTGCCCGAGCGGTCTGTTTGTACGAGTCGGGCGGAAACGCTGCCCTTACCTCATGGGCGGGCGCCGAAGGTTATTTCCAAGTCATGCCGGCGACGCAAAGAGCTCTCGGTGTGAATGACAATATCGAGGCGGGCATCAAGTACCTGGCTCAACTTGTCGCACGTTTTGACCGCGAGGACTATGCACTCGCTGGGTATAACGGCGGCCCCGGTACAGTAGGCCGAAGTCGTCCGATGCGCCTAGAATCCCTCCAATACGTAATCGGGGTTGGTCACTACCGGATGGTGCTCAAACTTTATGAAGAGCCCATTCGACGCCATGCCAGTAACTTGCTGCTTGAGATGGCCCGCGAGGATGACGATTGGTGGGCGGTGTCGCGTCGACTTGGGATCCCTCTTGTTCAATTGCGGCTCTACAACCCTTATATTGGTATTCGAAAGCTTGTTCCGGGGCATTTAATCGCTTATCCAAAGGCGCCACGTACCGACCTTTACCAGGTACACGACGACGCTATCCATTATCGGAGCCGTATAGGGGACAATTATTTCACCATTGGATTCGCGTTTGATGTGGCGTTGGATGCACTGCGCGAGGAGAACAAGATCTGGCATCTGCAGGCATTGCCACCAGGAATGGAATTGCGTCTCCCTCTACAATGGGAAACAAAAGCGGATCAATATAATGACGAACCGCCTGAACAGCCCGAGCAAACCCAACACGCCGTTGCAGATGGCGAGTCGATAGATGATCTCATCGCTATGTTCGAGACTTCCGCCTGGCGAGTTATTCGAGACAACCAACTTTGGGACGAACAACTGCCGGAGCCGGGAACCGTTCTCAACATCGTATTGGAGCCACCTGAGCCGCAGTTTGCTGCCCACACCGTTCGGCGGGGCGAGAATCTGACAATCATCGCTAATCGTTATGGCACGCAGATTCGCGCTATCCAAGACGCCAACAACATGGGCAATCGCACAATGATCCAGGTAGGGGAGAAGCTACTGGTGCCTACGCGGCATTGAACTGCGCCCTCGGACCGGCTCTCTATATTGGCTGACCATTATCTCCTATGGAAAGCAGCTATCGGATGATGAGGATGTTTTCGTTTATTGGGCTTAGATATTCAACGCCAAGGTTTGTAACAATGGCATTGTCTTCGAAATTGATTCCTATTCGCCTGTTCCACTCGGGCACCCATGTATTCAGCTCAAACTCCAGTGAGAAAATATAGTTTGGTTGCACCATGATATTTGCGGTCGTTGATCGCCAGGCCGCCATCGATGGACCTGCCGTAGCATCCCCCACACTGGTATTTCCAGTCGCATGGAAGTCGATCGAAAATCCAGACCTCCTGTCATCACCTAGGGCCCTCACCAGATCTCTATATTGTGAAGTTCTGTCGTCCGAAGGAGTATGGACGTAATCGGCTGCTTCCAGAGCGGCGACAATCGCTTCCAAAGATTCCCCTGCTGTCCTGCCCACCTTGAATGTTTTCCGTAGAATCTCCCGCGCCGTCATCCCGCGTGCCCAGGCAAGTTTGAGCCCCGCTGGAAGTTCTTTCTCTCCGTCCCGGAGAATATAGGCATTCCTCTTGATGTCTGTGCCGAAGTTCAAATACCCGATGCCCATATCCCACGAAATGAACGCACCCGGCTGATAGACACCATTGGTCGCTCCGTTTGGCCGGTAGGGGAGGAACAGCGTTGCTGCTTGGTAGGATGGCCCAATCCCCTGCGCCAGGAGCTGATCTGCGGCCCACCATCCAATCTCTTCGGGGGTTGTGATTCCCGGCTCGATCCGAAGAAGGGCTGCTTCCATGATTTGTCGTTGAATCTCGAGCGCATTGGCAAACGCTACAATCTCTGATTGAACTCTTCGAACTCTGAAATCGGTAATCACGTTTTCGGCGGAAATAATCCTCTTTGAATATTTCTCCCCCAATGCGTCGGTCATGCTCAAATACGCTGTGTGTGATAGGCCATTTGCGATGGGAAGCGAAGTCGACATGTTGACAGCGATAACACGAGGATCGCGTTCCTCTACAAGCCGACGCAACTGGTCGCCCGACCCAGAAATGTCGTAGAGACCTTCGTCGTCCTCGCCGCCCAGTATGATTCTTTCGATCCTGTAGCCGCCCCGGTCTGTGAATATGTAGTAACCGATGGGGTCCCAGGCCCGAAATTCAAACCATCCGCCAAGATCCAGGGCCAGAGGATCCTTGTTCGCACTCTGTACGACATGGATCCACATATCAACATTGTTATCTCGCATTGCACCTGGAAGGATCAGGTCCATTTTTTCCCGGCGTATAAGGCGCATGGTTTCATAGGCCTGTTTGGAGCTCTGGGCAGAGGAATCCAGGCCGAAAGCAACAAAAAGGAAAACCCAAATCAAGGCCAGCATTTGTTTGCTGTTCACGGTGGATCTCCTTCGAAGTAATCAGAACCTGAGCGGTTATTGTTGATCAAGGATACTAACGTTGCGGAAAACCGTAGTACGTTACGTAGGGATGGGCAAAGACATCGGAACACGCCAGTTGTTTCATCTCAGTTTCAGGATAACGATTATTATGGAAAGTTTTATAAGGAGATGCAGGGACCGTTCCTTTCCTAGGAATGTGCCACACAAACGGCGGGTGCCCTCAGTTATTAGCGTTCTCCTGATCTGCTTTAGTGTGTCCGGGTGTGTTCCATCTGTTGATAAACCATATGTACCTATCATGCCAGGTGGGATTCAGGTTGATGGAAATGACTCGCAAGTTTGGATGGATGCGCTACTAGCCCAAGGCCTCGATGCTATCCAGATGACGATCTACGCGCGACAGCAGGCCTGGAATTCCCCTGACTTGTTATTCCACGAAAATGGAGACGGCTTGATTGCCAACATTCGAATGGCCAAGGACGCGGGACTTAGCGTGACCCTAGTGTTACGTGTCGCGCTTGAGCAAGGCGATATTTCGAACCGTCACCATTGGCATGGAACTATTTGGCCTGAGGAGGAAGATATCGCAAACTGGTTCCGGAATTATGGCGAATTTGCTCTTTGGGCCGCTGGAATCGCTTCCTCCGAAAATGTTGATCTTTTTGTAATCGGAAGTGAACTCAACTCGCTGACCTCTACGGTAGCAGTAGACAAACTGCCGGAGTTGTATCGCTATTTCCTGAGCCCCGAACGTACTAGCAGCGTAAGAGAATCGTTAGTTCGGTGTGCTGCCGAGATACCCGCAGAAGATATAGGACCGGATCTCCAGTTCCCTGATGGTGGAAACTACGGGACTCTGGATGAATATCTCCGAGCACAGGAATTCTCCGATCGAGCCTGGACCCAATACGTCACTGGAGCGTCGGAAATGGAGAGTGTGAACATTGATCGCCTCAACAAGCGACGTGCGACGTACGAGAAATACTGGCGTGAGCTTATTGTAAATATCCGTGATGTGTACGTTGGGCCTATGAGCTACGCGGCGAATTTCGACCAGTTCCAAGAGGTGGGGTTTTGGGATGCGCTGGATGTCGTTGGAGTCAACGCCTACTTTCCTTTGAGCCTCCGAGGACAAGCCGGCCAACGACTCGAAGAAGCCATGACAGCAAGTTGGTTACGCGTGACAAGTCAACTTAATGACCTGGCAACTCATTCCGGCGGCCCTGGAGGTGTCCTGCCAGTTATGTTTTTTGAACTCGGCTGGACAAACAAAGCTGCCAGCACTGTCCGACCCTTTTCATATCAACGCGTCGAGGTGCTGGAGACCGTCCCTCCAAGCGGGCCACGCGTCGCCCCTGTGTTGACGTGCGTACATTGGGCGACTGCTCCGGAGGACCCTTTTGAACGGGTGCGTGCGCTGGAGGCGCTGGTGCGGGTCGTAGAGCAAGGCGCCTTCCCTACCCTGAGAGGATTCACTCTTTGGAAGCTCACTACCAATCCCAAACACCGCAACCTAGAACCGTTCGCGGTTGTGATTCCATCGGGCTCAGGTCCGATATCGGACAACGACGAGATCGACATTGCAGATCGTGCCTACCTGCACAGTGCCGCTCGGCTTGCGGAACTGTTGCGATTGTCGGCAAGCGCGGGTCGCTGAGCGTATAATCAGCATGGAATTTGACCCCAAACACTCCCAAGGAAGAATGACTGGTCGTATGGAAAACGGAATGCATTCGAAACAAAGTGCGGATTCCATCCCCCGCTTATCAAAATTTCGTGTCGCATTATTTATCATCATGGTTGGGCTTGTGTTTGCAGCATCCAGTTCCCTGCGTGCTGACCAAGAGCAGGACACTGAACTGCTTGAGCGCGGCCGCATTGTTTATTCAGAGCAATGTGCATCGTGCCACGGGCAAGAAGGGAAAGGCGATGGTACAGCGGCTCGCTTCCTTGATCCGAAACCACGCGACTTCACATCAGCAGAGTGGAAATATGCAGGTGGCGGGACTGTGGAAGAAATTGCTGGCGTGGTCATAGAGGGAATTGACGATAGCGCTATGACGCCGTTCTCTGACGTTCTCTCTGAAGAGCAGATCAAAGCGGTAGCTGCTTATGTGGTGAGCGTCCTAGTTGCGGGGGGTCACACTAGTCGTTGATGCCACACGTTGAAATAGGGCCTTGACAGGCTCCCTTTCTCCTGCCAACAATATAGGTGGTTAGCGCGCCTCCGAACTTTCTTGCGCTTCGCCGGGCCTTCGTTAGATTCCTAAGGCTGGCAATCTTTGTGCCCCATGCACCACTCTATGTCCTTCCCTGACCCAGGGTATTTCCTATGAATGAGCAGCGCAGGCGTCGTCCACGTCGCCGTCGTGGTCGCCGTGGTGGTCCGCGAGGCAACAAGGATCAGCGTCAGAATCGCGGACCGGAGATGATGGTTGATGAGGAAGCAAATGCGATCCTCAAAACTCTCCATTCCGTATCCGAACTCGTGGAATTGCGCCCTGCTGAGCTTCTGGGCATTGCTGAGGAAGTCGGATTAGCTGAAGCGGCCACTGAGCTAACTCCGCAGGACCTGATATTCGAGATACTTAAGGTCCAGGCTATAGATAACGGCTTTCTCTACACAGAAGGTGTCGTGGAAGTGCTTCCTGACGGATACGGCTTCCTGAGGGCCTCGGAGTTCTCGTATTTACCTGGCCCCGAGGATGTTTACATGTCGCCGTCACAGATCCGCAAATTTGGGTTGCTGACTGGGGACACCGTTTCGGGCACGATCCGGAAACCAAAAAGTGGAGAGAAATATTTCGCCATGGTTCGGGTCGATGCTGTCAACTTTGATCCGCCCGATATGGCTCATCAGCGGAAACGGTTCAAGAACTTGACGCCGCTTCATCCAGAAAACCGGATTCGTTTAGAGCATGGTAAGGAGAACGTTGCAGCGCGTGTTCTTGACTTGCTCTCCCCGCAGGGGTTCGGCCAACGAGCGATCATCGTTTCGCCACCCCGCGCCGGCAAAACTCTGTTGCTCCAGACTATCGCACGGTCGCTTGAAGCTAACCATCCAGAAGCGTACGTCATCGTTTTGCTTATTGACGAGCGCCCCGAAGAAGTCACGGACATGCAGCGCACTGTAGCTGGAGAAGTCGTAGCTTCAACTTTTGACGAGCCGGCTACGCGCCATGTGGCGGTCGGTGAGATCGTCATGGAAAAAGCGCGGCGACTTGTTGAGCACGGTATTGATGTGGTGATTCTGCTAGATTCGCTAACTCGTCTTGCGCGGGCTCATAATACCGTTACACCGACATCGGGTCGTGTCTTGACTGGAGGGGTGGATGCCAACGCGTTAGAGAAACCGAAGAAGTTCTTCGGTTCGGCACGAAACATCGAAGAAGGCGGAAGTTTGACAATCATCGCCACCGCTCTCATTGAGACTGGTAGCCGCATGGATGAGGTTATCTTTGAGGAGTTCAAGGGAACTGGGAATTCTGAAATCGTCCTTGAACGAAGGCTTGCCGACAAACGCATCTTTCCAGCTATTGCGATCAACCGCTCAGGTACTAGGAAAGAAGAATTGCTGCTTGACGAGACTGAGTTGCAGCGTGTCTGGATGCTGCGCAAGGCGCTAGCCAATGTCCCATCCGACGAAGCCATGGAATTGCTGATCAAGCGCATTGGCCAAACGGAAAATAATGAGGAATTCCTCACCACGCTCAGTGAGACAGGCGTCAAGTAGAAACCGAGGCCCTAATGGCTTGGATCCGCGAAATACTTCCGGAGAATGCCGACGATGACCTCGCCGAAGTTTACGGCAGGGTTGCTGAGCCTGATGGCACCGTTGATAACATCCTTCGAGTTCACAGCCTTCATCCGAAGCTTTTAGCAGACCACTTCGAACTCTACATAACGGCAATGAAGGGGAGTTCGCCGTTGTCTCGGGCTCAGCGAGAGATGATCGCTGTGGTTGTTTCTACGCTTAACGAATGTCATTACTGACTGACTCATCACGCGGAGGGTCTCCGCCGAGTGACCAATAATGATGTATTAGTGGACGCAGTATCACGTGATTATCGTGAAGCAGGCTTAGATGGTGCGGATCGGGCGATGCTTGATTTTGCAGCGAAGCTGACGCTTACCCCACAAGGCATGGAAGCGGCAGACATCGAAGACCTGCGGCTACATGGATTCGATGATTTAGCTATCCACGATATCGTGGTAGTGACTTCCTACTACGCCTTTGTCAACCGCGTTGCTGATGGCTTAGGTGTCGAACTGGAGACGCGTTAAGTGGGAGGAAGGCATTCTACTCTTCCTCCCCTGCCCATCTTTGCCGCACATGTGATTTAGTGTCGTCGGAGTGCTCCGGAAAACGCTATGGCGAGTTAGTTAGCGGTGGGCGATTCGACTGTGAAGGGAAGCCGAGAGATTACCGTGGCCTGGGCCTTGGGCCGGCTGGCGCCATGCGAGTGGAAGAGGTCAAGGTAGAGTTGCAAATCTGAAACCACGCGCAACCCCTCAACACGGTGCATACCGAAAAAAGCTGCAAATTTATATGTTGGTGCGACGAGGAAGCAGTTCGCGTCGTAGCCTGCGGGCTTGAGCTTCAAGGCCTTGGACCACATCTCGAGAGCTCGATCTCTGTCATGGGACAAGTCCGGTAGATATAGGTGAAGCTGTTTGGCCTTTGACTGGCCCCTTAAAGTGGCCACTGCAGCATCAAGTGTCAGAGCGTAGCGTTCGAACAAAGGGGGCCCAAGGGTACGGAGCTGCTGGAGCGTTTCTCCAGGTTGGGAATTCTTCATGCGGAACGGAAAGACGGAGTTATGCTCGAACGTATACTGTTGCAACCAATCACCAACTAGTCGGGGCGGGTCTATGATCCGTGTGCCCCCGCCACGCTTGCGTTCGACATAGCCTTTTAAATGTAACTGCTGCAAAATCTGTGAAACCCACCCCAAGCTCATGCCACCTCGATCTGCAATTTCACGGGTAGTGACCAATTCTCCCGGGTTCTCAAGTAGGATCCGGAGTGGGATAGTGGCCTTATCATTAAATAGCGTTCGTGGCCGCTTCCGGCTGGCAAACCTGTTCCGATTTCCATAGATCTGCACCACGACACTGTTAAACCGAAGATATGCGTTCCCACAGCAATCGATATAGCCGACTCCAGCTTCTCGGCAGACCTTTACTCCACTAGCGCCCATATGTGGGACCACGAAACCAGCCCAAGTGTCCCCACGGCGGGCTAGTTCGCGTAGTCGTGGCAGCAAGCCGCGGACCAACCGTGGCTCGCCAGAGGCTAAGGGCAAGAGCAACAGGCGCTGCACCGGCCCGTGGCCCTGAAGATCGACCTGAAGGAGGTTTTCATCCTGGGCAGATAGGTGGACTTGCGTCTGCGTGACAAGAAGCTCTGGGATTATCTTTCGCCAGTTCTTCAGGACGTAGGATCGAACGTCAAAGGCTGTACGGAGCAGTTTCACGAATGGGGGAACCTATTGAAGTCTCGGGATAATCTCCCGACGTACTTGATAGGTGATGACTTCAGCGGCGCGGTCGTAGCTAAGACTGCCCTGTTGCTTCACCGGGATGGTCTGGTTGGGTTCCACGCTGATAATGACAAAGTCTTGCGGATTATTTTGCTCATCTCGATTGATCGGTGAGTCGTCATCGTCAAGCAGATCAAAAATTATGCGTAGGCGGATGGGCTGATTTGTGTTGTTGAGCACGTCAACATTCCACTCATAAGTCGCCAAATCCTCAACAATTTCTAGCCACGCCATATCTGGATTGTCGAGGCTTATCGGCTCGGTTTGAGTATGGGCGAAGCTTTGCACTGCTGGTGCCAGAAGAATCAAGCTGGCTGTGATCAGAATGAAAATATTAGGGTGAGCGATGCGCACTGAAAATCCCTGTATGCGTTGTTTGCACGTAGCAAGAAGTCGGCCCAGGTAAAGATATGCTAGCAATTCCACCAGAACGGTCAAAGGAACTTAATCGGTTAACCAGGGTTCCCCCAACGGCTCGTTATCATCCCATATCGGATCAATGTTCGGGTCAAAGTCTTGAGAGGCTCCGCCGTTCCGGTTGGTCGCTCCATTTGGTTCCTCCTCGAGGTGCCAAGTCTCGTACAATGTTTCGGGAAGCTCTTGTAAAAACCTCGAAGGCTGTTGCACAACAGATGCTCCATAGCCACCAGCGCGAATAATTGGGTAGCTCAGGTAGAGTTCCTCCCGGCTTCGAGTCGTGGCAACGTAGAAGATACGTCGTTCTTCCTCTTCCCCGCCTGGTTCATCAAGAGAGCGCTGGCTCGGAAAGAATCCTTCTAGCAGGCAAATGATAAAAACGCTGTGCCACTCGAGTCCTTTAGCTTGGTGGACAGTCGACAGGACAATGGGGGGCTCGTCGTCGTTGGTTTGGCGATTACTTCCCACTTCTTGCCCGTAGAGCTCGCCAAGCAGCAGAAGTTCTTCTAGTAGCTTATTTAATGAGTCGTATTGGCCAGCGAAGATGGCTAACTGCTGCAGGTCTTCAATTCGCGATTCTGAATTGTCGAATTTCGCAAGAATGTATTCTCTGTAACCCGAGTCCAGAACAATGCTGATTGCGGTCTCGGGATCTTCTCGGAAAGCGTGGATTTCGCGTATCGTCTTAACGAACTCAGGCCAGCAGGCACGAGCCTTAGAGGGAAGCAGCCCGGCGATGTCCATGTTTTCAAATGTACCGACCAGAGCGTCGCCCTCAGAGGTCTGCGGGGTAACCGCGTTCCAGATGCGGTTTGCTGTTACGTTACCGATGCCCGGTTGCAACAAGAGAACCCTTCTGAACGCCACTTCATCCCGAGGGTTCTCTACTAGCCGCAGGTAGGCGACCAGGTCCTTGATATGAGCCTGCTGAAAGAAACGCAGCCCTCCACGAACTTCGTAGGGAATATCGTAACGAAGCAGTGTGGTTTCAACGGATAGACGGTGAGAGTGAGCACGGTAAAGAACGGCAATATCAGAAAGGGCAACACCTTCGTCACGTAATTGCAGGATACGTTCCGCAACGAACTCGGCTTCCTGTTCTGGACAGCTGCAGGGAATAAGCGCTGGAAGCATTCCGTCCGCGCGTTCCGCACGAAGAACCTTCTTGTGCTGCTCCTTGTTGTGTTCGATGCTGGCATTAGTCAGATGGAGAATCTGCGGGGTACTGCGGTAATTAGTCTCAAGCCGAAACACTTCAGTGGTTTTGTTGCGCTTTGGAAACTGCAATATGTTGTCGTAGTTTGCGCCCCGGAAAGCGTAAATGCTCTGAGAGTCGTCACCGACGACCATCAAGTTAACTCCCTTCTTGGCCCCCGTCATAATTTCGACGATTTCTGCTTGGACAATGTTGGTGTCCTGATACTCGTCGACAAGGATGTGGTCGAATTGTTCCCGGTAACGATCTCGAATTTGCTTGTTATCTTTTAAGACCTCCAGCCAACGCTGTAAAAGGTCGTCGTAGTCCATTGCGTTGGCAGCCTGCTTCCGTGAAGCGTAACGGTCAGAAATTTTCCGGACGGTTTCCAACCATTCAATGAATTGGATGTAGCGCTCGCTGAGCAGTTCCTCGAGCGGTTGGCGTGTATTTGCCTGTAATGAAAATATCCCCGCCAGAACTTTGGCTGATGGAAACCGACGTTGTTTCACTGGGACATCTAGATCGGTGATACATAGTTTGAGCAAATCGCGTTGGTCACGTTCGTCAAGTATGGAGAAACTGTCGGTGTAACCAAGTAGACCAGCATGGCGTCGCAACATACGAGCGCAAACTGAGTGAAAGGTCCCACCCCACAGGCGGTGACGGGACAGGCCCGTGAGCTGCTCAACCCGTCCGAGCATCTCTCGTGCCGCCTTATTGGTGAACGTGACCAGAAGTATTCCCGCAGGCGGAACTCCTCGTTCAAGGAGATGGGCGACCCGGTAGGTGAGCGTCCGGGTTTTACCTGATCCGGCACCTGCGATGACTATCTTTGGCCCAGACCCACAGGTAACGACAGCGAGTTGCTGTTCGTTGAGATCCGTTTCGTAATCGATCTCAAGGGTGGAGGTTCCCCTCCCGGGAAGGACAAAGCGACGCATCATCCGCTGAAACTTAACACACTGAAGATTTGAGTTTACGCTGGGGGAATAGCACGCGGATCGTGCACCTGGACGGCCAACACTAACGAGCCGGAACCGGCAGAGCGGTATCCATGATCGCCCAGAGCGGACCCGCAATTTGCAAAATGCGAATCCGCTCCCATACCGCCCCTAAAGAAAGTGACAGAGGGCCTGAGGGCATCGGGGAGGATCGAAGTGTTACCGCTGAGATATTAAACAAGCTTGCTAGTTCGTCGAAGATCGTTCGAGTGGGCGGGAAGATACGCAGGGCTGTCCGCTGGCCCGGTTCAATACCCGCGTCAGCTCTTGCCGCGACTAATGCCTCCCGCAAGCCGCCGATGTCGTCCACAAGATTGTGGTCGAGGGCCTGCTCGCCAGTCCACACTCTGCCTTGCGCCACCGAGTCAACGGTATTGCGATCCATGTTACGTCCCTCAGAAACTACATCGAGGAACTCTTCGTATATATCTGTGACATTGCGTGTCAGGATATCTATCTGATCGGGCCGTAATGGACCTGTCGTGCTCATGAGATCAGCGTTCTTTCCCCGCTTAATAATCTCTTGGTTAATCCCCAATAGTGCATAGGTACCCTCTAGGTCGGGGCGCGCCATTACAACACCAATCGATCCCGTGTATGTGGCACGGTTGGCGAATACACGGGTTGCCTTACTGGCGATCCAATACCCCCCCGACGCGGCAACGTCGGACATGCTTACCACCACAGGTTTCTGTTGTGCCGCCAGTTCAATCGCACGCCCCATGACATCTGCCGCAGTTACCGCCCCTCCCCCGCTGTCGACACGCAGGACAATAGCCTTAACAGACGGATCCTCAGAAGCCTCACGAATATAACGCTCGATCGTTCCGCCAGCAGCGACTTCAGCGCCAAACAAGCCCGTATCGAAGTCTCCCGGAACCATCATGCCACTGATATATATAAGCGCGATGGTACTCTCGGGCGCGAACAATTCAGTCGGTTCAGTATCACGGAGGTAGTCGCGAACGGAGACGTGTAGTGGTGACTCTCCGGCAAACTCAGCGAGTTTCGCTTCGAGCATATCGCGATACCCGAGTTCGTCGATGAACCCTACCGCTTGTGCCCGGCGGGCGGACAGGTAGCCTTCGTCAAATGCCGTAGCGACGGATTCAACCGTCATCCCGCGGTCAGCCGCAACGTCCCCCAGCCACTGGCGATAGAGATTCTCAAGGAGACTGTCCTCCATCTCATACTGGGCGTCGGAAGGCGCCGTGTCGGTGTACGACGCAAAGGCACTCTTGTAGGGGCCGCTGGCAAAAACTTCAAACCGGACACCAATTTTGTCAAAAAAGTCTCGATAGAACGGTTGTTGTACATACATGCCAAGAATCAAACTTCCGGAAGGGATCTGATAGATGATGTTGGCCGCTGAGGCAACATACAAATCAAGGTTCGATGCCAGTTCCAGAAAAGCGACCACTGGTTTGTCGCTCTCCCTGAAATGTCCTACAGCGGCCCGTACTTCCTGCACTTTTCCGTAGCCGCCGGTAAGTGGCCCGATTTCAAGTAGTACAGCATCGATTCTCGTGTCGGAGGCGGCGCGTCGAAGGGCTTGGTCAATCTCGTGGACCGTAACAGCGGTCCCGAACAGACTTTGCTGGGGGGATTCGCCAATGGCTCCCTGAAGCCGGATTGTAAGGACTGTGCCACTGCGGACCTCCGGTACGCTGCCCACCAATATTCGATTCAACCCCCATATAAACAGGGTAAAAAGAAGTAGAAAGAAGAGGAAAGCAGTCAGCAGCCAGCGGCTAGTTCGTCCAAGTCCCATACCGGAAGACTATCCCTGCAAGTTCAAGCCATCAATGCCCTGGCGACGCCATTCTCTTGTCCGACAGCTGAGGCTGCCGTTGATGATGTTCGACGCGGTGTATCGAACATGCCCAAAAGTAGCGATAGTGGATGAGCCGTTCGACAAAAAAAGGTTATCGTTTCCTGGATCTCTGGTCACAAGGACAGTCGCGTGCATCACTGCTGGTTGGCTCGAGGCATCCGGAACCGATATCGTTGGCCGGGACCAGGAGGGAATTACTATTTTTAGTCCAGACTCGACAACTAATGGAGAGCTTGCCGTCCAGGTTTTCAAGTTATCCACAATATTTGGGATGGTCTGGCTTATGGCGATCACTTTTTCGATCGTAGTGGCCGAAACTGCACTCTGGCTGGCGGCTGTGGCCTGGGGGGCAAGCTGGTTGTTGCGTGAAACAGGAGTGGGTGTTCGGGAGCCAGTAGCGGGTCCGAGTTCCTCTGCCGGTGACCTGTTTGGCTTAGTCGTTGCTCCTATTGTCGTGTTCTTTGCATTGTCATTGCTCTCCGTTATGGCCTCTCGGGACCGTGTGGAGGGACTATTCGAACTCAGAGAAATTTTTCTATTTGCCGCGCCGGTAGTTACGTGGGCTCTGTGGCGTGATGAGAAAGCGCGAGCACGCGGCCTCAAAGTGTTTGCTGTTGGGATATTCGCAGCGTTATTTGTGGGTTTTTACCAGGCGGCAGTAACGACACCTGCAGCTGGGGATGCCATCTATCGAGCAACTGGCCCTCTTGGGCACTACATGACTTTTTCTGGAGTTCTTCTAGTCTCGATCCCTGCCCTGCTCGCAATCCGTGGCGGAATTGGACGGGTTGCGGCGCATCTTGTCGCCGGATTGGCAGTTGCGATGATCGGGCTTACCTTAACCAGGAGCGCTTGGATTGGGTGTGGCACCGCCTTAGTAGTGTTTTATGGTGCCGGATTTATACCAACACGACAGAAATCGAGTGGTAAAGCAGGTTTCCAGGAAAGGCCGGCGCACTACGCGATCGGTCTACTTGTAGCGCTAGTCGTTATTACTATGTTTGTTTCAGCGTTGGCAGGGCCTGAGGTCCTTCTTGAGCGCGCGGCCAGCACCTTTTCAATGGAGAATCCAAACGACCTCGATCGACTTGCCATGGCGGCGACAGGATTAAAAATGATTAAAGCTCACCCCCTGCTAGGTATCGGTCCAGGGTTAATGGAACGGGTCTACCCTGCTTGGGTAGTCGACTGGGGATTCCGGGAACAAAATCCACATCTCCACAATAACCTACTGCAAATTGCCGCCGAACGTGGCCTTTTGGGTCTAAGTGCCTGGTTATGGATGATGGCAGCTTTCGGAATTCTTGCTTGGCGCATTCTCCGATCAGTAGGCGCGACCGGTCCGGGTGGTCCAGAAGCCTGTGCAGCGCTTGCTGCTTTAGCTGGGTTTCTAGCAATGGGGATGTTTGAGTACAACTTCAGCGACTCAGAAGTATTGATGGCCTTGCTATACGTTGTCTCATTACCCCTGGCTGCAGGGAACAGGCCAACACCATCAAGCCGTGACTCGATGAAGTCTGCGAAGTTTAAAGTCTTTTGATGCTATTCGGTCCCTGCAAGGCTTAGCTCAGAAGCAATTCCTTGCAGCGCAGACAGCACGTTCTCAACATGGTCACGGAACGGGACGTCGATCTCTTCGGCGGCAGTGCGAAGATGGTCCCTGTCAATAGCTCTGCAGAAGGCCTTGTCCTTGAGTTTCTTCATGATCGACTTCAGGGGTAAATCCAAAAGGCTTTTTGTCGGTCGAACAAGCGCGCACGCAACGACAAAGCCCGTTAATTCATCAACGGCGTATAACGCCTTTGCCATATCTGTCTCACGTCGAACCCCAGTATGGTCTGAGTGACCGAGGATAGCCTCGATTACTTCATCTGGGTATTCGAGGGATCTGAGTATATTGGCACCCACAAAGGGATGTTCCTCTAGTGAAGGGTGTTCTTCATAGTCAAAATCGTGAAGGAGCCCAGCGAGTTCCCAAGTCTCCGGTGTGCCACCGTGGCGCCGGGCATAAAAGCTCATAGCAGCCTCAACACACAAGGCGTGCTTGACTAAATGAAGGCTCTTCGTGTGCTTAGTGAGCAAGGCGTATGCTTGCTCGCGTGTCGGGACCATGGCGTCGGGTTAGGGTCAGGACAGTGGCAGTAGACGCTTCCCTATTTAGCGTCCCATCAAAGCAGCCGCCGGATTCTCAAGGCTGATTACCACAGCACCGTCGGGTGACGCCATGGCATGTCCATCCATCACAGCCTGCACATTGCCATCCTCGCCGAGTTGCCGTAACTCTGGAGGCGTCAGTCGTCTCAATACACCGCGCACGACAATGCACTGGTTGCCAAGTCGGTCAAGCGCCCAACGGTGTTCGGAAAGAAGGCGCTGATTGTAATACACGTTAGCGCGGCGGCCTTCATTATCTTCGACCACGAAATAGGGCGCCATGACATTGGTGTCCTGATCGACGAGCCTCACGCCCTTTAAGTCGAGCAGTGCGCCGGCAAGGCGGCTGCCTGTCTGGATGTATTCAGTATCGTTGTCGAGCCCCTCAAGGGTATTAGGCTCGCCATCTGGCTGTAGTCCCGAGGCAAGTCGTAACTCGCCGGTCTCAACATAAGGGTTCCTGATTGTGTTGCCGCCCACATGCACTTCAAGGAGTTCTAGTTCATCTATTTCATCTTTAGTGAACTTTTCCTCGAGATCCGCGTCCAACTCGGGATGCAGTGGCACCCACCCCATCTCGGTTTCATGTAACCCAAATACCTGCAATGAAACCTGTTGCCCGACAGACAAACCGAGCAAGTCCATGTTGTCACCGGCGATAAGGATGTCGGTCATGGGCGGATCTGCTTCACTCCCCATCACGGTCTTCTCAGTGAGGTCGCAAGCACCGGAGGTGTTACTCGGAGAGGAACTAGCGCTGCTGAGTGTGATGGAGTCGTTATCGACATGCTTCACATTGAGGCCCTCGACTATAATTTCAGCGCTGGGTGGAGGTGCCCCAAGTGTACGGATCATCCACTCTCGCGGATGGCTGGGGTTATCCATGTACTCCTGGAGTGTCATGACCTGTGGGCGTTGCTTTAGATACTCGTCCTGCCAATAAGGTACAGCTAAGACGTAGTAGCTAAATCCTGCAGCCAAGATCAGAAGTGCCCAGTTGAGTGGGTCTGTGAACATCCGTATCAACTTTGATGATTCAAAATTATCTGAAAACGCCATCAGTTCCTCACTTCGTAATCAAACACCAAAGTTCCTTGTGCGCGGGGCGATTATAGCTAGAGAGAGGGAAAGCTGTCGAGCACTCAACAATTAGGGGAAAGGATGCATCAGTGAACAAGTCTCGCTAGTTTCGGTTGGCGGGAGACCGAATGCAACCGATCTTCTCAGATTATATCCGGGAATGATCCTAGGCCTAGCAATGTTCATGGTGGGGACTTGCCACTCTTACAATTATTGTCGCTCCAGTTGATTGCAAGGGATGTGTTAGTCGTCGAGGTCTGAAGCCTCATGGACGGTTGAGAACTCAAGGATTTCGTAGGCCTTTGTTCCTCGTGGCGTCTCTATGTCGACCGCGTCTCCATCGATTTTTCCGAGAAGCGCCCGTCCAATTGGCGACGAAACTGAAATACGATCGTTTCGAGGGTCGGACTCATCCGGGCTTACGAGCCGGTATTCAATTTCTTCATCGTTATCCAGGTCGAGGACTTTGACTTTAGACCAAAACCCTATCGAATTGCGAGGAATCATCAGTTCGCTAATGCCAGATAAGGACTGCCGCTTATCGTAGAGGCGCGCTAGTTGAGCCTGTACAAATTCCTTGCGCTGCTTGGCAGCGTCATATTCAGCATTTTCACTAAGATCACCATGTGCGGCTGCTTCAGCAAGTTGACGAGGCAATTCGACCTTAAGTTCGCGCTCAAGGGGTCGGATTTCCTGTTCGAGTCTCTTTATTAGTCGATCGGCAATTCCCATCCGAAAATTGTAACGGCTAGCTGGCGGTGTGCCAATACGTCAGTGTCTTGTAACGCGGGCTAACCCGATCTGGGCCGGTACTAGGGTGGGGTCAATATGCAAGGCTTGGCGGTAAGCAGATTCTGCTTCGGAGAGTTGATCTTGATATTCAAGCGCAAGCCCAAGGTCGTACCAGCTAGCAGCGTCGACAAGTCGCTGGACGAGGACAGCTCGGAAGATGCTTTCGGCGGTCTTGAAATCTTCAAGTAAAATCGAGGCATTCCCGCGTGTAACCATGGCGTCAAGATCAGTGGGGTCATCCTGGAGCAACTCATCAAGCAGACGTATCGCGTCACCTGGTAACCCTGTCTCAAGTAGTACTCGAGAGAGATTGTATTTGGCAAAGCGGTAGCCAGGATCTAGCGCCAAACTTGTTTGGAAAAACTTTTCCGCAGACTTAAGGTCACCGGATTGGTACGCATCGATTCCTTTGACAGTCCAGTGCTCCGGGTCATCCGGGCCCGGACGGCCGACAGTAATCACCTGCGTACCCAGTTCGACCAGGGGGCCTTCACCTTGTTCATATGATCCGGGACTGGCATCAAAATAGAAGGCGACAGGCTCTCCTAAGGATCCGTTCATTGGCGCGACGACAAATATCTCGGTGAGATACAAAGAGACTGGACTTGTACGCGCCAGGCCGATTCCGACATGTGTGAATTTAGGATCCATACGGTTCCGGCGGTGGCCTTCACTACGCAAGAGTGCTTCGTGCAGAAGCTTGACGCTGCGATTGCGCGCGACGTTCTCGGCAAGGCGATGGAGATTAGGGTATGAGATCAGGATACGGCGCTCCGTTGACAAGCCAAACTCGTACGAATAGTGGCTGATTCGTCGCCGTGCCGCCTGTTCCTGGCTATGCCGGGTGGCCACCATGGATAGCGCCTTATGCAGTTTGAGTGAATCCAGGCCCGCCTCCTGCCGGCTACGGTTCAATAGTTCAAGGGCTTCCTCGGCGAGTTCATTGAGGTCCGGCAAGGCCTGCTGCCCATAAGCCGGGCACGGGAACACCAATAAAATCCAGAAGAACATGGTTAATGGCGACCGGCGCGTCATGAGAACAGAATCGCGACCGTGCCGCATGCCAGATTAAACTGCATCGATAGTGTCGAGAATTGGTGGAGCCGGTTAAATTCGGCGGCACCATCTGGCGTTTGGCGTTCCGTGGGATTGCTCCGCAAGCTGCGCATTCTGGGGGCCACAATAGTCATAGACACGGTTGCCGATATGCTCATAAGGGCGATACACGCGTACTGGATGGCATACCATGGCGACCAACGCCCGTACCATAGGGCCATTAATGTACTGGTAGCGACAAGCAAGACGATGCAAATGGCAACGAGAGCATCGAAGCGTTGCAATGACAGGCCAATAACTCGCCCTGCACTGCTTCGGTCGGAGAGCTCACGGAAGGCCACCGGGGCCACGATTCCACCAATTGCCACTATTCCTCCAACCCACACAACGAGGGCCATGGTGTGAAAGAAGTGCAAAGCAAGGAATGTCCAATTCGGCATGGGGTCAGCTCATGGTAGATCAGGGCTACTGACGACTACCGGGGCGGACCCCGTAATAGCCAGGGCGTGCCTGTATCCGCCCTGCACGGCCTTGCAAGGCAACTTTTAAATCCCGCCATTCACCATCCCAGTTTTGATTAGTTGGGTAGTACGACACGGAGTATTGACTCTCGAGTTCGGTAGCGATTTCAGAATAGATTGCTTCAAGCTCATCAAGTACAAGCGGGAAATATGCTGAACCACCAGTCGCCTCGGCCAATTCTCGAAGGTTTTCGACGCTGGAACGAACCGCATCACTGGCGTCCCCTAGGTCAGTGGAATCGTGCATGAGTTGAAGTCCTATTGTGTATACCAGTACGTCTGATTGGCGAGTGTATTCGAGAACGTCTGCAAACCTGAAGCGACTTTGGACATCCAAACCGTCCGACAGGATTACCAAGGCTCGGCGACCGGACCTTCGGTTAACCTTCCGAATTGATTCGACGGTGGCATCGAACAGCTTGGTCCCGCCGTCGGGTTTAGTGGCATCAATGGCTTTTCGAAGCTCTACGACGTCGCTGGTGAAATCTGCATACAAGTAAACGCGGTCGTTAAAGCCCATCACCATGGCACGGTCGTTACCGCGCAACAGGTCGGTGACTAGCCGTTTAGCGCCAGCACGAGCGCTGGCAATGCCGCCACCAATCATACTGCTGCTGGTATCCAGCAACATGGCAGCTGATACCGCTGTGTTTTCTCCCTTTGCAAAGTTCACAATCTCTTGAGGCACCCCGTCTTCAATGACCATGAAATTTTCATTAGTGAGATCCTCAACGAATCCTCCGCCTGGCTGCCGCACCGTGAGATTCAACGTCACGAGATCAACGCTGGCTCCAAATCCAAGTTCGCCACGTTGTAGCAGGCGTGTATCGCTCGCGAGTTCGCCACCTTGGCCGATCGCCAGAGCTTGCAACAGGTACACACTCTGGTCTTCTGTCGCCACAAAAGTCGCGCGTGCTGAGGAGCCTGTGCCCCGTCCAACAATCTCGTCGTTAACATAAAGCTCGAGGAGAGTCGCTGGTGGTCCATCGACAGCTACGGCAAAAGTCATTACATCAATTGGCGTTGTCGCGGCGGGTGGTGAAAGAATCCGAACGCCAAACGGAGCCGACGTCAGCTCAGTGAACTGGGAACTATTCAGCGGGTCGTCGTCTGGCGGAACAGCAGGGGAAGCTGAACCGCCGCCCGTAACCGTCAACTCGGCGGCTGATGCAATTTGTTGCGCCGCCAGCCGCTCCAATGGTGCCCCGTCCGGGCCAGTAACTTGAACCGGATTACGAATGACTAGGTACGAATTCAGAAGGTCGGCGGGATCCCTTAACAATCGTTCAGTGAGCGCCTCGGGCGTCGAAGCGGTCCAGTACCGTGCTTCGACCCGAGCTCGACCAGTGCCCCTGCGCGGGTATTCAATGAAGTCCTGCGCAACCACGGACTTTCCAGGAGGGAGCACTATGAAGATTCGCCGTTGCGTCCGGGAAGCGGGACGGTCAACCCACTGCGCACTTACTAAAAGGCCAAGCCCGTAGGGCGCGTCTGTTAAATTTCGCAAAGTTACTGAGAAATCTTCGGCGCGTTTACGGCCAACCTGTTGAATCTCTCCATTAAAATGAAGTTCGCCGATTTGTAACGTCTCATCGAGCGGGAAGAATTCTTTGATGCGGCCGGCGTCTCCGAAGCGATATCGATTGTTACTTCGATTGATGTCGGGTAGACGACTATCTCGATCGATTCGAACTTCAATCGGTTCACTGGAGATTTCGAGCTCCCACGCTTCAGGTGTTGTACTGGCTGGTATGTCGACATATAACCGCTCACCATTGGCAAGAGTCACCTCGACTTGGCTCCAGACCGGGACATTTCCAGAACGGGAGGCTGTGCCACTAATGATCCGTCCATTCCTCGCCACACGAACATCCGAAAGTCCAAGATCGATTGTCGCGCGAGGATCCATCCAGGCATCCAGCATTACGCGCGGGTCGGTCGGAGAGACTAGGGGTAAATTGGCGAGAATGGTCTCTCTCACCCCACTCACCGAAGGCGAGCTAGACATTGACAATAAAAGCTTGCCAATCACGGCCTCCCCATAGAGCCCTTCCAGTAGCCGAAATGTTGCAAGTGCTTTGCCACGAGCGGCTGCGCTGCTTTCATCCATCATATGAACGTCGACTTGGCTTCGCATCGCGCGACTGTATGCTGCTTCGATGTTGTACAGGACCGGGGTGGTGGAACGATCGCGGCGTGCTAGCAACTCCGTCATGAATAATGCTGCACCGTCGGCCCACGCAGTGTCAGAGGTTTTGATGGCACCAAAGTAAAGCCGTGCTACAGAATAGGCAGTGATCCACCGGGCATATCCTTGCGCGAAGGCGACCCCAAGATCCTCGGCAACGATGGCAAACGGTTCATCAAACCTTAAAACCATCCCATCCGTTCCATCCTCGATTATGACCTGTGCGTCGATCTTGGATGCGGCTAAGGGGTCGGGAATCCAGCGGATCGTTCCGCCAGGGACTGGGCTCCCTAAAATAGCTTCGTAGGATTGGGCAGCATCGTCCGCGAAGAGTGCAAGACGCCTAAGCCACTGTCCTCGATTCGGCGGCGCAACGATCCGCACCGGGGCTGATTGGATGGCTAATGATTCGGTGTCCTGCCCTGTAGAGGGAACAGCCCCAATTGACGCGAAAAGGATTCCTTCCTGTCCTGTGAAGACTGGGATGGTCAGAAGCAATAAGGCAGCACAGAGGCGAACCGTAAACGGGTCTCGCGAGAAAGGATACATCTCTGAAGTATAGCATCGGTCCTATGGGCATTTCGGTTGAGCGCCCCCCTCCCCCATGCTACGCTCAACCGCTAAAAGTTCGCAGTAAGTCTTTTGTTGTCAATCATTTAAGACGTTCTATGCCGAACGATAGATTTGAAGTCGTAATCGTTGGAGCTGGCTTGTCTGGGGTCGCTGCAGCGCTCATCCTTGCGAGGAATGGCGTTGAAGTTCTAGTGATCGAACGGGGCGATTTCCCGGGAGCGAAGAATCTGTTCGGAGGTATCCTGTACAGTGGTGTGCTCGCTGATCTAGTGCCTAAATTTTGGGAAAAGGCGCCCATCGAGCGCCATATTGTCAACCGCCGATGGGTAGTGCTTGATGTTGATTCACAGGTCGCTCTCGACTTGAAAAGTGCCCACTTCGACAAGCCTCCATATAACAACACCTTCACCGCTCTGCGCTCACGGTTCGATCGTTGGTTTGCTGAGCAGGCGGAAGAAGAAGGCGCTCTAATTATTTGTGAAACAACGGTGGAAGGCTTGCTCACAGAGGGTGATCGGGTGGTAGGTGTTCGCACAGGTCGAGATGACGGAGATGTTTTTGCGGACTGTGTGATCTTGGCCGAAGGTGCCAATTCCTTGCTCTCAGAGGCGGCAGGGTTGCGACGTAAAATGACCCCAGGAAATCGTGTTAACGCTGTGAAAGAAGTCCTGGCCCTTCCTTCTGAAATTATCGAAGACCGCTTCCATCTCGAGGGCAGTCAGGGGGCCGCCGTTGAGTATTTTGGCGGAGCTGTCAAAGGAATGGTCGGCTCGGCGTTTATATACACAAATCGCGACAGCATCTCAGTTGGCGTAGGTTGTTTAATCGAGGATTACCTCCGGAGCAAAACAGCACCCTACGAACTTCTTGACGAGTTTAAGGCTCATTCCTCGGTCGCACCTTTGCTCCGCGGGGGGGAGACGGTCGAGTACGCGACTAAGATGATCCCAGAAGATTCCTATGATGATTTCAGCGACCTTTACGCCGCTGGAGTCATGTTGGTTGGAGATTGTGCCGGGTTAGTCAATCCTTCAATTCATCACGAGGGAACAAACTTGGCGATGGCTTCCGGAGTGTTTGCGGCAGAGGCATTTCTAGAAGCCCGCGAGAAACAAGATTTTTCGCGAAGTGGTCTAGAGTCGTATCGGAATAGGCTGGATGCCTCATGGGTCATGCAAGATTTGGAGCATTATCGGGGGACGGTAGATTTTTTGCGGGCCAATCGGGAATTTGTTGACAGCTACCCCCGAATCACCGTGGAATTGATGCGCGATTACTTCACTGTCGACGATACGCCAAAGGCAGAAGTGCGGCGCCGCCTGATGCGCAAAGTACGGGACGAGGTAAACTTTTTCAGGTTGGTAAGGCAACTGTGGCAAGCTCGGAAGACTCTGGTTTGAGTCAGGAGACCAACATGGGAATCAACGTCAAGGATTACTTAAAGCCACACGTGAGCCTGTCGATGAACGAGCGTCTTGATTTGGTCCGCCGCCGCTTCACGGACGAGAGTCACATAGCTGTTGACCAAGAGGCCTTCAGGAATGACGTTGATCGCGCAGTTCTTTTTATCTGTCCGGCCCAGGTTTTCAAGCTTAATGAGGACGAGGACAGTTGCATCGTCAACTTTGAAGACTGTCTAGAGTGCGGGACTTGTCAAGTTGCAAGACGCTATACGTCGTGGCGTAATCCCAAGGGAGGTTACGGCGTGACCTATCGCTATGGCTAAGGGCGCTCGAAGGAAGCCCGGCGAACAAAAACCTTGTAGCCGCTCTCTGATTTAAGTAGGCCAAGATATTCGTTTCCGGTGCTAAGGCACCACGCTGGGATATCAATTTCCACCCCGACATCATCGGCAAGAAGCATTGCGATTTCACCGGGCCCGGCATCTGCCATTCTGTCTTGCGTTCGAATGACGGGCTCTGGGCAAAATGTGCCGAGTGCGTCAATTAGTATGTCCGGGACAAGTCTTTCCAGAGCGTCTCTGGCCAGGGTGCCTTGGACATAACGGCGTAACTCCTGGTCGTTTCGATGTCGGCGCGCCGACCTTGCCTGGCTGCTCAAATGCGCAGTGTCTCCAGTTCGGCGTCGTCTTGACATGGAACAACGGTAAGCTGACCTTCACTCTCCCCCAGACGCCACCGTACTGGCACGGTGGGTTCATCGCGGCCGTCACTGTATCGAGCCGTTATCCGGCAAGCGGTTTCAAGGTCAATGGCAGTGGGTTGGCCTTCGCCGAGCGTCAAGGGAGACGGGAAGTCGTCAACCCAGATTTCGGCCCGCCCCTGAATGAAACGCTCAAGGTAAGTGTTTTCGCCCTGGTCCCGGCCAACCACCACCTTTACGTCGCCACTAAGACGGAAATGCCGTCCCACTTTAAGCAGCATCATGTCATCAGGCGTAACGTCGGTGCCCCGGTGGGCGAGAAAATCCCGCAGCTTCCGGGCGTAGTTTTCATCCGGCAAAGAGCAGCAACCACCTGCCGGTTGAGGATAGTCAATAATATTGAACTGACTAGCTAGTTCCATCTGCCTCTTCCGCGAACGGCCCGAAATGTCAAAGAGTTCCGCGCGGTTTACCCAACCCCGCTCCTCTGGGATTGATTCCGGCAATAATCTGGCACTGAGCGGGCGAAGCAATAGGCGGCCTAACCCCGATTCTTCTGCGACATCGTCTAATGGAGGGCGTCGCTGGCTCATTGGTCGCTGACCCAAAACCTCTCCAGTAAAGACGAACTGGTACCCTCGCTCCTCCATAATTTCTCTGGTCTTCTGCAGCATGAAAATGCGGCAGTCGATGCACGGGTTCATCCCTGAGCCATAGCCAAACTTTGGATTAAGCACTACTTCAGGGAGATACTCATCCTTTATATCGATAATCTCGATGGGAATGCTTAAGTCAGCCCCTGCACGAAGGGCCTCATTCCTGTAGGGCTTATCAGGGTTACTTCGGTTGCCTAGGATGCGGTGGCGATCTGCAAGGCAAAACCCGGTTGAGAAATGGAGGCCAAGAACCTCAACATTTTGGGCTTGAATGACACGGGCAGCCAAAGTGGAATCAAGACCACCCGAGAGCAGCCCGAGAGCTCGAATTTGTTCACGCATGCTTTTCTTGAAGGGTGTCGTTCCGGTGATGATACTGGGCAGAGGTTACCAGACGATGGGTGGCCTCGACAGATTAAGACCAACTCACCCGTTAATGAGGGACCGACGGGCTCCGGCACGACCGCGCCGGGAAGCGTTGCACAGATCGGAGAGCGTGGTCGCGTCGAAAGCTACTCCAATCTTTCGGCTGACCTCGTTCCACAGGAGGCGTGAAACGTAAAACTTTCCCCCTAGCACACTCATTGAACCCCGAGTCTGGATCGGCACACGCCGCAACGAAAGCAGGGGCATCGAGCTCGAGGACTACTTCTCCAACCTATATTCGCTCAGAGTTTCGCGCCAATTGGTAACCCCCAAAACGTCCACGGACACTCTTTACTAGACCGCTCCGCCGTATAATCAGGACCAGCTGCTCGAGATATCCGAGTGAGAGACCCTTCTCCAACGCAAGGATTCGTAGGGTGACGGCCTTCTCCTCCCAGTGTGATGCAAACTGAAACATGGCGCGGACACCATAACGGGCACGACTGGAGAAGGTCATTGCCATGCCGTCATCTCTGGGTTCCAGGCCAATAGACCGCTTCGAGGAATGGCTGCCATTGTGGATGAGGGGGGCCGGCGCCCATTGGCGTCAGTGTCGGGTGCCACCGGGGCCGCTTCGGCTTCCGCGAAGGAAACATTCCCGCTTCTTCAGGGAGTCTGTTTGCCTTACGTCGGTTGCACGGAAGGCAGGCCACGACGACATTGTCCCAGGTTGATCTGCCTCCCCGTGATCGCGGCACCATGTGGTCGATGTTGAGTTCCGGCTTTTTGCCCTTCACGCCGCAGTATTGGCAACGGTATTGATCGCGCAAATAGATGTTGGCGCGTGTGAACTTGACACGGGATCGTGGGACCCGATCGAAGTGCGTTAACTGAATGACACGGGGCACACGGAAGCGCGCCGTGACCCCTTGAAGGAATTCGTCCGAACCAGACTGGGAACCATGAAGGACATTCGTCCAGCCACACCAATCATAGGCGACGTAGTCTTGGTCGAGAGCCTTAGCACGTCCAGTGTAAAGTAAGCAGACTGCACGGCGCACAGTTGTGATGTGCACTGGTTGCCAAAGCCGGTTCAGGACAAGAACATTTCCTCCGAGCATGTCACCTTTAATATAGGAATCTTCCCGATTATTTCTAAGCCGAACAGTTTTATGTCACAGTCCCGTACGGTCCAAAGCCCTTCTTCTTGTCATGTGAATTAGCGTAGAGCACCGTACTCCGTGAGAATCTCACGCACCCGTTCTAGAGGCAGTGCCTCGACACGACGTCCACCGAAGCCACTGACGCTTTCAGCCATGAAAAGACTGTTGTAGATTGCTTCTTCGGTGGCTTCGATTACCGCTTGAAACAGGGGCGACATGTCTTCAGTTGGCAGTGTTCGTACAGCCTGACGTGTGCCGGCATCTGGGCCAGAGCGTAAAAACGTATTGGTAGAAAAGGCGATTACATAGTCTCCGCTCCCGTTACTGAAATTGGAGCCAGTACGAGCCATCCCCATTAGTGCACGGAGCCCCAAGCGCTCAAGGCCGCGATGCTGTAGCGGAGCGTCAGTTGCAACGACAATCATGCACGAGCCGTCACCGGGTGAAGTGTCTTGCCTGGAAACTTCCCCTTCGAGCCTAGCGCCAACAGGGGCGCCATTGATGAGTAAGCTTCGGCGAGCCCCGAAGTTGGTTTGTACGAGCACGCCAACGGTCCAATTCTCGGATGTTTCACCGACAATCCGCGAGGATGTGCCTATGCCGCCCTTAAAGCCGAACGCAACCGTCCCGGTTCCAGCCCCCACCACTCCTTCCCTAACGGGTCCAGTAGTGGCAGACCGGATGGCTGCGTAAACATGGTCGGGTTGAATTGGCCGTGCACGGATGTCGCTTAGCCTTCCATCGTTTGTTTCGCCGACGACCGGATTAATAGAGCGAACATCCTCATTCCCTGGAAGTCCAAGCATGTAGCTAATTAGGGCATCAGCGACACGCGGTACGCTGAGAGTGCCAGTTAGGAGAACAGGGGTTTCAAGGGTCCCTAACTCTTGTACCTGGCTCAGGCCAGCGAGTTTGCCGAACCCATTACCCACGACAATCGCCGCGGGAACCTTGGAACGAAAGACGTTTCCATTGTGGGGAAGGATTGCTGTAACACCGGTTCGAAACCGGTCACCTTCATAGATGGTGGCATGTCCTACGCGGACACCAGCAACATCAGTGATGGCGTTGTTCGTCCCCGGTGCCAGTATTCCCGGAGCGATTCCCATGGCGCGTGCACGAACGCGAACATTACTGTCTTGCTGTGCCGCGAAGGCAGACGAAAAGACGGCAGCGACGCTGCAGACTCCGATGCACGTCTTCAAGAAAACCGATAGCGAATGTGACCAGACAGGAAAAGGCGTTTGCTGTACAGGTACCGGATTGTCGGCGCGCCGACAACCCCGACGCAGCAAGAATCTGGTCATGACGATGGCGGGTTATCGAGCTCTTCTATTGCCTCGCGCAACGCGCTCTGGATTTCCGGGACCGTGATTTGGTCACCATTAAGATGCAAAGTCACAGTGATCCCGGTTCCTGAGTGATAGGTGAGCCGCCGTTGCTCCGCAGAGGATCCACCAGGCTTCTTTTTCGTTGGCTTAACGGGTCGCGCTTCAGCCTCGTGCCTGAGGGCACGCAATTGGTCGCGTGTGAGACCTTCCTCAACAATGCGATCAACCAGCGCAGCTTGTTCGGCGCGATCTTCTCTCCTGGCAACTTCTAGAAGGATTGATTTGGTGTATACGCCGGCGCCCTCAAGTTTTGCCTTGATATCTTCCGGTAAATCGGCGATCGACAATGCCTCGGTTACGCTTGTACGCGCCTTGCCAATTTTTTGAGCTACCTCTTCATGGGTATAGTCGAAACGGGACACAAGGGCCAGAAGGCCCTCGGCTTCCTCGAAGGGCGACAGGTCCTGGCGCTGAAGATTTTCGATTAGTGCAATGGCCAGGACCTGTGCATCATCTACGTCCAGCACCATACACGGGAGCTCATCGAGGCCAGCCTGAACCGCTGCACGATAACGTCTTTCGCCAGAGATAATTTGAAAACCTTGGGGACTCTGGCGAACTAACAAGGGCTCTAGTACTCCAACCTCGCCAATCGAAGCGACAAGTTCATCGATCCGTTCGAAATTCTGGCGCGGTTGCTGTGGATTTGGCAACAAGGAATCTATAGAAATCTTTTGGCCAATTCCCTCAGCTTCTCGGACAGCCAGCTGTTCAACAAAATGGTGATCGTGGCGCATTTTAGTGTTTTCCGGAAGCCCAAGTTGCTTAGGCACGTTGCATCACCTCATTCCCTAGTTCTGCATATTGCTTGGCGCCACTGGATCTCGGTGCATGGGTGAAAATTGATTCCTTGTACGCTGGGCTCTCTTCGAGCCGAACGCTCTTCGAGATAATCGTTTGAAAGACCTTCTCTCCAAACACCTCGCGTACTTGTGCGACAACATCTCTGCCCAGGATTGTTCGGTTATCGTGGAGAGTAATCAATACGCCAAGGAGTTGCAGGCGGCGGTTTACTTGCCTACGGATTCTGTCGACGGTTTCAAGTAAGTCGTCCGTACCTTCTAGCGAAAGGTACGAGGACTGGATAGGAACGAGGAGATGAGTTGCGAAAACCAATGCGTTAACGGTCAACAAGCCCAGAGTCGGTGGTGTGTCAATCACAATGAATTCGTAGTTTTTTACGATTGACTTGAGTTCATCGCGTAGTCGGTAGTGACCATCGAATTCACCTAGGAGTTTACCCTCAAGTTTTGCGAGCGAAATTCGCGCTGGGGCAACGTGCAGATATTCGTCAGTGGTAGGCCGGATGACCTCAGCAGCCCCAACGTCCGGTTCCACAAGGACGTCATAGATCGATCGATCGATCGATTCATGGTCCAGGAAGGACAAAGTGCTGTGACCTTGAGGGTCAAGGTCTACAAGGAGAGTACGCTGGCCCTTGCGGGCAAGTGCCGCTGCAAGGTTGATAGATGTGGTGGTCTTACCAACGCCGCCTTTTTGATTGGTAACCGCCAGGATCATTCCTGTTCCACGTCAGGCACTCGGGGCCTGGTACGAATCTAAGCGAGCACGAGAAGCCCGGCCCGGGGACGATCTCGTCTGGCAGCGGATGCTAGCTGTGGGGTTGTGAAGGTGTCAAGCAACGTGCGGATCAAGCACGCTACATCCGAGCTACTCCCCTACATCTCGTACTTCGAAAAATCTTCAGGGTCGAGGTTCTCGAACCACCTCCGGAGCCGTTCGGAGTTTGAAGGCTCTCCGCTTTCATCAAGAGATCTAGATTGATCGAGGACCTCCTGGTGAACGTAGATCGGGGCTTGAGTGCGCAACGCTAAGGCGATCGCATCACTCGGGCGCGCGTCGATTTGTCTGCGTCCTCCGGCACCGCCAAGATGGATTTGAGCGAAGTAGGTATTGTCCTTGAGATCCGAAACTACGATTTTTTCGACGTTTGCTTCGAGAGAGATAAGGAGGTCACAGAGTAAGTCGTGGGTCATGGGACGGGGTGGTTGTATTTCCTCGATACGAAGAGCAATCGCATTAGCCTCGAAGATCCCGACCCATATCGGGAGTACACGTTCCTCGGCTTCGTCCTTAAGAATGACGATAGGCATGTTGGTGACTGGATCAACCATCAGGCCCTTGATTTTCATTTCAATTTCCATACATGCCCCTTCAACAGCGCACGGTACTATCGGAGACCAGCCAATCGACTATAGGTCCGCTTCGAAAAACGGTCAAGGAATCAATCCCGACGTGCTGTCAACGTGAATCGTTAAGAACCTCACCATAGAGGCTGTGCGCGCCTGAGCGAATGATCTCAACATCTACGAGCGTTCCGATCAGTTCTTGATTTCCCGTGAAATTGACGATCTGGTTCGAACTCGTCCTGCCGCTGACATCGTCTGTCGTTTTACGGCTGAAGCTATCGACAAGAACCTCAACGGTCCGCCCTTCCCACTCGCGATTCTTGCGGGTCTGAATACGGCGTTGCAATTCCTGCAGTTCTACAAGACGCTCCCGCTTTGTTTTTGCAGGGAGCGTATTAGCGTACGAAAGCGCCGCAGTATCCGGTCGAGGTGAATACTCGAAAGAATAAAAGGAGTCATAATCTACTTCACTGACGAGCTCCAACGTAGCCTCGAAGTCTTTGTCAGTCTCTCCCGGGAATCCGACTATCAGGTCGGTGGAAAGGCCAACTCCCTCCACTGCCTCACGTAAGCGCTCTACGATTCGCAGATAGTCGCGACGCGTATAGTGCCTGTTCATTTCCCGAAGGATTCGGTCCGACCCGGATTGCACCGGGAGGTGTAAATGTTTGGCGATTTTCGAACATCTCCCCATCTCTTCGATCAGCGCAGGGGAAAGATCCTTTGGATGAGAGGTAAGAAACCGGACACGTTCGATCCCAGCTATGTCCTCTGCTAACTCTTCGTCAAGCCGGCGAAGAAGGCCCGGGAAGTCAAGGCCGGTTGACTTGTCCGTCCAGGAGTTAACATTCTGCCCTAAGAGTGTGACCTCGCGGTAACCACGGATACTTAGCCCGCGTACCTCATCAATGATTTCGGCCCCACTGCGGTAGACTTCAAGTCCGCGCGTCGACGGAACAATGCAAAAAGAGCAGTAGTTATTGCAGCCTTCCATGATTGTGACAAAAGCGCGGACTCGATCGAGCCGGTCGGCGTCAGAAGCATCGAAATCGATGAAGTCGTCGGTGATGACCTGAGCTTTCTGGCCGTCTGCTAGTGAATCCAAGACCGATGGGAGTGCCCGGATTGCGCGGGTTCCAAGCACGAAGTCAACCGAACTTTCGCGTTCGATTATCTGCTTCCCTCGCTGTTGAGCAATACACCCAGTAACCCCAATTCGGACTGGCTCCTTGCCGGCCTGTCGCCGCGCTGTATCCAGTTCCCTCAAGCGGCGAAGTCGTCCGAGTTCTGAGAAGAGCTTCTCTTCCGCCTTTTCCCGAACGCTGCAGGTATTTAGCAAGATCACGTCAGCCTGCGCAGGAGTCTCGGCGGGGGTTAGTCTCAGTCGGCGCAGCTGTCCGGCATAGATTTCCGAGTCGTGGACGTTCATCTGGCATCCGTAGGTATGGATCCAGAAGGTTCCGCCCCCCTTCCCTGAGTCAGCGGCTTGAAGGGAGTCATTGCAGTGAGGGGAACAGCGAGAATTGTCCTCTAGCATGGCAGTAGGGGCCCCGAAAATAGCCGAATACCGGATCGATGAGTCGTCGAATTATACCAGTCGGACAACCCGGGCGAGGGCCCTGGCCTCAATCGCTCCATGCCTCAGTATTCTCGGACAATCGTCGACTAAATCGAGGACGGTCGATGGTTTCCCTCCAACCGTGGTGCCCCCATCAACGATAGCACTCAGGTCGTTCCCTAGGGTGATCCGCACGGAATCGGCGTCGCGGCAAGGCGGAGCGCCTGCCTGATTAGCTGAGGTTCCCGTTAGGCTGGTCGCACAGGCACGGATAAGCGCAAGGGCAATCGGGTGAGAGGTAAGGCGCACTGCGATTCCACTGCCGGGCCCGATTAGTGCGTCTGGCAAGCCCGCACGTGCTGGCAATACCAGCGTCAGAGGGCCTGGCCAAAAGTGCGCAACAAGTTGGTCGAAAGATGAGGGGAATCTGCTGACCCAATTAGGCAGGTCATCCAAGGTGGCAATGAGAAGGAGAAGGGGCTTGTTCGTGTCGCTTCTTCCCTTTGCTTGTAAAACACGTTCGATCGCTTTGGGTTGGGCAGGGTCCGCGCCGAGCGCATAGAACGTCTCGGTTGGATATGACACCACACCACCCGCCTTAACCACTTCTGCGGCATTGGCCAATTGCGTAAAACTTTGAGGTTTCACGGGTACCATTTCCTTAGGGTGTGGTCACCAGTAGGACGGCCATGCACTGTCTAAGACACGATCAGCATTAGACGCCGTTTTACCGGAAAACCTCGGTGCCTCACCTGTCTGCTGGCCCAGTCTGCACGCCCAAGACATCTTCCAGGTGGCCGGTGTCGTTGTACGCTCGCAAATACGTCCGTGCAGAGTCTATGTCGAGGATTGTCATTCCCGCGTTGGACACGGTTATTGCCCGATAGTGATCCAGAGGGATTCCAAGTGCCGATAAGACGGCGATTCGAATAATTCCGTCATGCGTTACCACCGCGACATTCCCCCGGGGGTGGTTTGCGGTTATTTGATCGAGACCTTTCCGGATTCGGCCCTGAAGTTCCACAAAAGATTCGATACCAGAAATAGACAAACTGATCGGATCATTGCACCAAATATCCCACGCTTTGGGATCCTGGGCCGCGATTTCAGTTGCCGTAAGCCCGGCCCAACGCGACAAATCAAGTTCGTTGAAATCGGGGGTGATTGCAGTACTTAAGCGGTGTGGCTGTGCAACGATTTGAGCAGTTTCTTTAGCGCGCTGCAGTGGGCTTGAATAGACCGCGGTTAACTCGTTGCTCGCAAGTCGTTGAGCGAGTTGCCGCACCTCCCATCGACCATCGCCTGAAAGCCCTTCTTCCGACCGGCCCATGTAGCGTCCGTCGCGATTAGATTTTGTAGAACCGTGCCGAAGGAGGTATAGGCGGGTCATCACGGCGATTGCTCGATGATTAATTTGCTACGGGTCCGGTTGCTAGGCGGGAAACTTTTACTGATTTTGCCAGTCTCTCACATAACTTTGGCGTCGATGCTATTGCGAGTTCTTGGGATGTAGCGACCCTCTTGCCTATTTGATATCACGCCGAGGATCGTAGGGGTGATCGCGTTCGAACTGTTCTAGCAATGCTGTACTACCTTGGTCCAGTTCCCCCGGCAACTCAATGCGAATGCTTACAAACAGATCCCCACATTTCTTTTGGTCGTTTGGCTTAGGCCATTGTGCGCCCTTGCCCGACAATCGAATAACCTGCCCACTGCGAGTTCCAGGAGGCAATTTAATTGACATGGAACCGTCCAAAGTGGGGACGCGAACGGTTGCCCCTAGGCCGGCCTCATAGACTGCGACCGGGAGTTCAAGGTACAGGTCGGTCCCCTTCCGTGTGAACAGACGATGCGAAGCGACCTGAGCACGTAGATATAAATTCCCAGGGGGCCCTCCACCGATACCCGGCCCTCCTCGCCCCTTGACCCGAATCTTTTTCCCGTCCTCGATACCAGCGGGGATCCGGACTTTCGCGGAAATCGTTTTGCTCCCACCGGCACCTCGCTGTAACGCATATTTCACTGTGCGCTCGACGCCGTTCAAGGCCTCCTCGAATCCAAGTTGGACATCAATTTCCACGTCGCGCCCTGCCTGCGAGATTGCGCCTGGATACCCCTGGCCGCGCGCCGCGCCTCCTCCGCTGAACACATCAAATAAATTACCGAACGCACCAGACGAAAATTGCACTCCTGGTTGTCTGCCGCTCGGGCCGTGGCTGAACTGGTTGAAAAAATCACTCAGGTCAAACTCTTGCGCGAAACGCTCTGGGCCGCGGTCATAGGCAGCGCGACGTTTCTTGTCCCCCAGAACATGGTAAGCCTCGGCAACTTCCTTGAAGCGTTCCTCGGACTCGCTGTCGCCGGGATTTACGTCAGGGTGATGTTGTCGGGCCTGTTTCCGATACGCCTTCTTGATCTCGTTCGAAGGAGCATCTTTGGATACACCCAGGATCCGATAATAGTCCTTCTGTCCGGCCGCAGGCATCGTTCTTAGCTTTCTGGCTCTCCTCGTGGTCCTTTGTCGGAAGGAAATTAGATAATGAGAACTTACGCAATCATGTCTAGATACCAAGGACAGATATCAGGAAGAACGCATTCTTGACAGAGGGGCCTTCTCGACTTGCAAGTGTACCTTCCGTGCCAGATAAAAAGGCGTGTGATGTCGACCCAGAGTTCCTCGGAGTACAACTCTTGGAGGTCCAGTTCTACCTTCTCCGGACTGTCTTCGATTGTTAGGCCAAGCCGTTGACTAACTCGGCGACAGTGAGTATCTACCGCAATAGCGGGAGTCTCGAATGCTACTGCTAACAACACACTAGCTGTTTTTCGTCCAACACCAGCTAGGGATGTCAGTTCTTTCATGCCGGAAGGCACTGCTCCATCATGTCGGTCAATTATATCGGTACAGCAGGCTTTGATGTTCTTGGCCTTCTGTCGAAAAAAACCACTTGGTCGGACGGCTTCTTCCAACTCCTTCAGGTTGGCAGTTGCGTAGGCAGCCGCGTCTGGATAGTCCAGGAAGAGGGTCTTGGTGATTTGGTTCACTCGTCTGTCGGTGCATTGTGCCGACAAGATAGTCGCCACTAGAAGCTCCAGAGGGTTGTGGAACCTCAGTTCCACTGTAGCTTCTGGATAGGCTTCCGCTATCCGCCGAAGGGCTTCACCAGCATGGTCTTTCGCAGGCGGTTTCACCGGCAGGGTCTCAGGCGGACAGATGCGTATAACCGTGACGGCCCAGGAAGCGAATATCGGCACCTTGTTCCGGTTTGCACGTTACTTAAGTACATCCGTCCTGCAGGGTATTGACCGCGGTAGTCAGTAGTTGAGTATGGCCGACCATCCGATGCCCCGGCCGAGTACGCCCAGGCCGCGCCAAAATTTCCCGTACCAGAATCTCGATGGTTTGAACCATGGCAAACTTTTCTCCTATCAAGCAGGATGTCAACCGCTCGGCTTGATTGAAAGTTGGTGTGGCAGAGGCAAAGCGGCCGCTACCGACGAGACATTCACGTGCAGCGGAAACCTCGTCCCACGGCTCGGGAATATCGCACATGACGGCAGAAACCTTTTCCGGAAGGGCCTCACCAACCCCCCTTAATCGGAATTCGACCAGGGATGTGGGGACTCCTGCACGTTCACAGTTAGCAGCGGCTCGCTGAAGATGTTCTTCCCGTCGATCGTATGCGTATATCTTCCCTCCCGGTTGTATCGCGTGTGCAAGTGCGATGGTCATTGCGCCTGAACCAGCACCGAGTTCGACAACTTTATCGCCGGGACCAATTCCCAGGTAAGCGATGAGGTAAGCCACATCCTTGGGATACATGATGTTGGTTCGCCGCTGTACCTTCATCATGCGATCGATCCAGGTCGGGGACACGGCCACCATGTCGAATCCTGAACTGGTCTTGAAAACCTGCCCGTATCCCTGGCCGATCAAAGAATCGTGCGCAATGGCTCCTTTATGAGTTGAAAAATTTCGGCCGGACTGCAAATGGACAAGAAACTTCCGACCGTCCTCTAGTACGAGGATCACCGGAGATCCTTCTGCCATACGGCCACGACCCTCGGCGGTCATGATGAAGCCTCACAATGGGCGGCGGGTGAAATTGGCGGCAGGCGCGCCGCGAGAAGCGAAATAGTATCACCCGCGATGCTATCCTCGGCGCGTGCAACTCATCCGTCGCGCACAATTCACTATTCGTAGGTATTTGCAGCTACCTACACGATCCGATTCTCGAGGTAACTCCGATGCTTGACCCGGGCTTGGCACTCGTCAGCCTGCTTTCCCTACTTCTCTTGTCTGGATTTTTTTCTAGCGCGGAAACCGCGCTCATGGCCGCCAATCGATACAGGCTCGCGTATCTTGCCCGCCAGGGAGACACGCGCGCTCAAAAGGTTCGCAAATTGCTCCGCAATAAGGAACGCGTGCTCTCAACGATCCTAGTCGGCAACAATTTTACCAACATCGCTGCATCCGCTCTGGCGACGACGGTTGCGATTGGTCTAGCTGGTGATGAAGGCGCAATTTACGCCACTATCGTGATGACAGTCTTGGTGTTGATCTTTGCAGAGATTGCCCCAAAAACTTTTGCAACTCGCCATCCTCAGCGAGTTGCGTTCGCCGTCACTACACCAATCAGCATTTTGGTGAAGATTCTTCATCCACTGACCAACTCTGCGGTCGCAGTTGCCAACGGAGTCTTGATGGTGCTTGGGAAGCCAATTTCCGCGACTCCTCCGATTTCCGAAGAAGATATCAAAGGAATAATTTCTCTTGGCGAGGAAGAAGTTGCAATTCCGCGTGAGAAGAGGCGAATGTTGCGGGGCGTTTTCAGGCTAGAGGACCTCTCTATTGGAGATGTCATGATTCCCCGCCCCAAAGTTGTTCCGGTGGAGGTCGAGGCTAGCCCCCGCGAGATCATCGAAACTATTCGATCATCCGGGTTCACGCGGTTCCCTGTTTGTCGGGGAACTCTCGATAATGTCGTAGGTGTTCTTAACTCAAAAGATGTTTTCAGGTATTCAGAGGACCTCGACGAACTTTGCATCGAGAGCATGACGCGCAAGCCAATGTTCGTTCCAGAGTCGGCTCCCCTTCAAGTCGTTCTGCAGGCGTTTCAGCAAGAACGCCAACACCTGGCGATGGTTATTGACGAATACGGTGGTGTCGAAGGGATTGTGTCACTGGAAGATGTTCTGGAAGAAATCGTCGGGGAGATTGACGATGAGTTCGACGAGCCGTTTATTCCACCCGTCGTCGAACTCCCGGACGGCTCTCTAAGGGTTGCAGGATCGTGCCCACTCGCGCTACTAAATCGGCGCTACAAGCTCAATCTGGTCAGCGAGGAAAGCACGACGCTAGCCGGGATAATCCTCGAACTTTCGGGGAAGATTCCAACAGTCGGCGAATCTGTGGCAAGCCAAAACCTTAATTTCATAATAGAAATTTCGCTGCCGCATCGGGTGGATCAAGTAAGGGTGGTTCGTAATAGCTCCAATGCTCAATCGCGGTAGGAAATCCCAGACACCCGCCGCTGCATGGCTGCAGTGGTTTCGACGAATTGTCGCCTGAATCTAAGTCGCCAGCCTTCGCCCTCCGAGACAAGGGATACAGGTTCGATTGAAGTGCCCGTCGCCCGCTCGTCAAGTTGTACCAGGAGACACTCTGCAGATTCCTTATTGGATAGCCATACGCTATGTTCGGTGACAAGAGTGTTGCCTTTTGCAACTTGGTCTACTCCCCGCGCAAGGCCTGCTAATAAAGATCGGCCTACTGTTTCCCAATCCCAGGAGCCAACATCCAACTCGAGCTCATTTGCGCCGCAACACGCTTGAAAAAGTCGTCCGCGACACAAGTCGTCCCCGTCCCTGCCAAGTTCCAAAAGTGTCAGAAGTTCATTGAATTGGACCGACGGAAGCCCGTACTTCAGTGGTCGATGGTGGGGTTCTGAAGGCTTAAGGATCGTTCCTTTAGCTCCGGACTCGTCAAGTAATCGAATCCAGTCGATGACGTTTGAAATGTCCCCGGCATCGAGGGGCCCGATGTGCGGGACGTTCTTGATTTCGAACTTGTCGAAAAGTTCGTATCGCTCACGTGTGGCGAGTGGTTCCCGCACGCCACATTGGAGGACCTCAGTTCCCCAGGCAACGATGTCCACCTTATTGCCGTTGCACGATGGTGCCGCGTAGGGAGTACCGTCCCCCGCAATGGCGAGGCAGACGATCAGATCTGGGTGCTCTTTAAAGAATGCTCGCGGGATGAATTCGGAGGCCCGATCAGAAGAAAACGCACAGTATCGGCCATCTCGGGTGAAGGCGACCTCTCTACCCCCGAGCCACGCAACACGTGTGTGATAACCGGGAACCTGAGTCTCCAAATAGAAGGGGCTGTAGTAGTATTTAGTAATCGCATTTGCAAGATGATAGACGCGTCGGATGCCGGGATAGTCAGGAATCACACCAGCTTCGGTTACAACAAGACCCTTTCCCAGGCATGTGGCTTTCCGCGCGACACGGTAACTGCTGTGGCTGCCCATAGACTGAGCGACCAGCCTATTTTCAGTATGTGGGCCGAGTTTCTTTCGGTCGCCTCGTCCTACAAACTCGGAGAGCCTCTTGAGTATCCAATCCTGCACAAAACTTCTCCTTCGATAACTTATGTTGATATTAGCATTGGCTAACCGAGTTTCAGGATCGGGTCAATCACTAAAACAAAGTCACCTCGACCGGATCCCCTGAAGCCAGAGCAGTGGTTTCTTCTGGGATCTCGATCCATCCATTTGCTCGTGACATGCTGGTGATCGTGCTTGAGGCTCGATAGACAGGAGCGGCTTGTTTTCCGTTTACCTGCACCGAGACAAACTGTCTCTTTCCTGGAGGAGAATTGACCGTAGTGGAAATAAGGGCGGATACGCGCGACCGGTGATTCAGAGGCAATCCCGATAATGCTCGAACCATCGGTTCCGCGAAAAGATATCCTGTAAATAGGCATGACGTTGGAAATCCAGGCAATCCGAGAATAGGGACTCTCCCGACACGCCCGATTAGGACCGGTTTGCCAGGCTTGATTGCGACCCCGTGAACCAAAACCTCCCCCATCTTCTCAACGATATCGACGACGAGGTCATGCCTCCCGACCGACGTGCCCCCGAGCGTAACAACAAGGTCTATGTCGTCCGCACTGACTCCCTCAATCAAGGCTGTGGGGTTGTCACGCACAATCGCAGTCCGGTCGACTATGGCGCCGTTCGATTCAAGTAAGGCCTGCAACGCGACCGAGTTCGAGTCGTACACTTGCCCGGGTTCGATACCCCCACCGAGTGGAACTAGCTCGTCCCCATTGGGCACCAGTAACACTCGGGGTCTCCTGCGTACCGTTATCGAACTGAACCCGACCGATGCGAGTGCAGCGGCGATACTTGGGGAACCGACGGCGTCCATGCTGACAATGATGTCCCCTTTCCGAAGGTCTTCACCCCGCACTGAGACATGATCACCTTGGTTTACGGAAGCAAGAACAGTCAGTTGGGTGTCGTCGCAGGTCGTGTTTTCAACAGGGACGACAGCATCAGCGCCAACCGGGAGCTGTGAACCAGTCGCTACTTCCCAACATTGTCCACTTTGCATAGTAGGCGTACTTAAATTTCCGGCCAGAACCCTGCCCAGCACTTCAAGTTGGACTGGACAATCATCTTCGGTGGAACGGGACAAACCACCAGCCATAACTGCGTACCCGTCCATCGCCGCCCGGTCTGTTGCTGGAACGTCTGCGGGAGCATTCACAGCATTCTTTATTACTCTGCCTGTGGATCTCGCCACGGGAATATCCTCAGTCCCAGTAACCGGCTCGCAGAGTTTAAGCACAGTGTCTATTGCGGATCTGTATGGGGTTAGTTCGCGAAACAACCGCATTTCCCTGGGTGGCTTTCCATCTTTTTTCATGGATGACATTGTAATCCCTATACGGGTTACTGGTTGCTGTTAGTGCGTGCGCGAAGTAGCGTCCCAGTGAAATTTCCGGCCAGGAAGAGTTTTGGGCGGTAGCCGGCGTAAAAGAAAGGGAGTCCCGGGAGGCTAAATGGTGAGACTCAGAGTAACGGTCAATGGGGTAGCTCATGCCGACGAGGTCGAGCCACGCACGTTGCTTGTGCACTACTTACGGGAGACCTTGGGGTTAACCGGGGCTCACGTTGGTTGCGAAACAAGTATCTGCGGCGCATGTACAGTCCTAATAGACGGCCAGGCTGTGAAATCTTGCACTCAGCTTGCCGTACAGGCCGACAGCGCTGAAATCACGACAATTGAGGGGCTCGCAGTTGGAGAGAGCTTGCACGCTCTCCAGCAGAGCTTCTGGGATGATCATGGCCTGCAGTGCGGATTCTGTACTCCCGGGATGATCCTTGCTGCTCAGGACCTCTTGTCGCGTAACACTGATCCAAATGATGCCGAGATTCGCCATGCACTCGATGGAAACCTTTGTCGCTGTACGGGTTACCAGAACATTGTTAAGGCCGTCCGGTCAGCGGCTGCCACGATTCGAAATACCGACGGGTCGCCATGACTACCCCCACTGCACCTAAGTTCATTGGGGCTCCTGTCCGCAGGAAAGAGGATCCGCGACTTATTACTGGAAAGGCCACGTATACGGATGATGTCGTCCTTCCAAACATGGCCCACGTAGCGCTCGTCAGGAGCCCAGAGGCCCATGCGCGCATTGTGTCCATTGATTCCGCGGGGGCCGAGGATATGCCCGGTGTTGTAGCGGTGTATACCGGAATGGATCTTCAAGACATGCTCGCTCCCCTGCCCTGCGTCCACAGCATCGAAAACTTGAAGGAACCTGCACACCCGGCTGTTGCCCCAGAAATAGTTCGGTACGCAGGCGACGGAGTCGCGGTAGTTGTTGCCGATACTTCAGCTGCGGCAGAAGACGCAGCTCGTCAAGTTCATGTCGAATATGAACGCCTCCCGGTGGTTGTAGATGTCGTTGAAGCTACGACCGCCAACAGCGACCTTGTACATACTGATATGGGCACTAACATCGCGTTTACCTCGGTTACGGATGTTGGCGATGTCGATTCTGCGTTCGAGAAAGCTGACGTGGTAATCAAACAACGGCTCGTCAACCAGCGTCAGATTCCAATCGCAATGGAACCACGTGCGGTTGTTGCTGATTATGATGCTGGATACGACAAACTCACGATTTGGAGCTCAACCCAGGTCCCTCATTTTGTTCGTTTGTTAATCGCGGCAGTCTGCGGCCACCCTGAAAACAGGGTGCGTGTCATTGCACCGGAGGTAGGTGGAGGCTTTGGCAGCAAATTGAATTTTTATGCTGAAGAAGCCATCGTCGCTTATGTTTCAAAGGCCCTTTGCCGCCCTGCGAAGTGGAACGGGCGTCGCACTGAGGACATCCTTGCGACTATTCATGGCCGAGACCAAATCTGCGACTTGGAAATTGCCGCCGATAATAGTGGGAACCTTCTGGGCATCCGCGCCGATCTCTATCAAGACCTTGGTGCTTATCATCAGCTCTTAACACCGGTGATCCCCGGGCTTACGGTTGGGATGCTCCCCGGCTGCTATACGCTCAAGAATCTCCACGTGACCTTGCGCGGTGTTTTCACCAACAAGACGCCGACGGACGCCTATCGGGGTGCTGGTCGCCCTGAGGCCACTTTTATCATCGAACGCGGAATGGACCTCATTGCACGGGCTACGGATATGGACCCCGTCGATGTCCGACGCCTAAATTTTCCGGCAAGTAACGACTTCCCTTTCACAACAGCCACAGACATGGAGTACGACTCGGGCAACTATCAGGCAACACTGGACAGCCTCCTGGAGAAGGTCGACTACGACAGCCTACGATCCGACCAAGAAAGACGTCGGAAAGCGGACGAACTAGTAGGCGTCGGACTTTCCACCTACGTAGAGGTCTGTGGGATGGGCCCCTCCGCGGCGATGACTGCTGGTGGATGGGAGGCCTGCGAACTAGAGGTCAGGCGTACCGGCGGAGTCATTGTGAAGACGGGCATTTCCCCCCACGGTCAAGGAGAGGAAACAACGTTCGCCCAGATTGTCGCTGATGGGTTGGGGATGACACCTGACGACGTAGAGGTTCTACATGGTGATACTGATATCACCGAGCAAGGGATTGGCACCTTCGGGTCTCGTGGACAGGCGGTGGGCGGGGCGGCACTTTCGCTTTGCGTCCAAACCATCCGAGAGAAGGCTCGCCGCATCGCTGGTCACCTTCTTGAAGCAAGCGACACGGACATTGTTTTCGAGGAGGGGAAACTCTTCCCCAAAGGTGTTCCCGCAAAAGCGCTCGAATTCCAGGAGATCGTTGACGCTGCATATGTCGCCAACGCCCTGCCCCCAGAGATAGAACCTGGCCTTTCAGCGACACATTTTTTCGACCCGCCTAACTTTACGTTCCCTTTTGGGGCACACCTCGCTGTTGTCGCGATCGATAAAGAGACCGGGGAAGTAAATATCGAACGGTACGTTGCGGTGGATGACTGTGGTCGCATCATCAACCCGATGATCGTCGCGGGCCAACTCCATGGAGGCATTGCCCAAGGGATCGCCCAAGCCCTCTACGAAGAGGCCGTCTACGACGATAACGGGCAACTCTCCACCGGGTCTCTGATGGATTACGCAGTTCCCAAAGCGGCATGGATCCCCACTTTCGAACTTGGCCACACTGAGACGCTGACCCCAGTTAACCCGTTAGGCGCCAAAGGTGTTGGGGAGGCTGGGACCATCGCCAGTTCGGCAGCAGTTATCAACGCTGTCGTGGACGCGTTATCGCCATTCGATGTAGCCCATTTGGATATGCCTGCATTACCGCAAAACGTGTGGCGCGCGATTAAAGGAAGCCTCTGATGCTACCGGGGGAATTTGAATACCGCCGCGCAACCTCTGTTGAAGAGGCCGTTAGCCTCCTTGCAGAAAACGAAGAGGCAAAATTGTTGGCTGGTGGGCATAGTTTGCTTCCTATGATGAAACTCCACTTTGCAGCGCCATCAATGCTAGTTGACATCGGGGGCATTCAAGAACTTGTCTTTACCAAACAAGACGGGGATAGCCTTGTCGTTGGGTCGATGACGACACACGCACATATAGCTTCCAGCGACACTGTTGGGGCGGAGTATGGCGCGCTGGCTGAGGCCGCAGCTTCAATCGGTGACGTTCAGGTTCGTAACCGTGGCACGATCGGGGGGAGTCTTGCTCATGCAGATCCTGCAGCTGACTATGGCGCAGCTACTTTGGCGCTTGATGCCCAAATCGAGTTAATGGGCCCCAACGGTCAGCGGTCGGTCGACGCGACTAATTTTTTCTCTGGCTTCCTGAGTACTTCAATGGAACCTGCCGAATTGATCACCGCTATCCGTTTTCCAAGTACTGGGAACTCTGTCAGTGTCTACGAAAAATTCGCTCAGCCTGCATCTGGGTTTGCGATAGTTGGGGTTGCGGCAAAAATTACTAAACAAGATAACTGCTGTGTGGCAGCACGGATCGCTGCTACTGGAATCGCCGACCGTCCAGTCCGGCTCCCTATAGTCGAGGAAGCACTTACTGGAGGAGAGTTGGACAATCCTGCCATTGTCGCCGCAGCTGACCAGGCGGATGCGAATCTCGAAAATGTTCGCGCGGACATGTATGCAGCGGAAGACTATCGGCGGCATTTGCTTCGCGTCATGGTGCGGCGCGCTGTCGTGAGGGCAGTCTCATAAAGAATCTTGTCGATCCTGCCGATCGAACTCGATTAATCCGTCGGTTGAGCGAGGCTCACGGATTCGATCGTTGTGCGATCACGCACATCGAAGAGCTCCCTGCCAGCATACGTCTTCGGGAATGGCTCTATCGCGGGATGCACGGTTCGATGGAGTGGATGGCGAGAACTGAGGACCAGCGCAAGGACCCCAAGCTTGTTCTGCCTGACGCTAAATCGATCGTGATCGTAGCGGTTAATTACCATACCGATGCTCCATCGGTTGATTCTGCAAACAAAGCTTGTATATCCCGTTACGCCTGGGGGAACGAGTATCATCGGGTGCTTGGCAGAAAACTCAAATCACTCCACTCGGAACTATGTAAATGGTTCCCAGAACTCAACGCGCGTTGGTACGTTGATACTGGGCCTGTGCTAGAGAAAGCTTGGGCGGAACGTGCTGGCCTTGGCTGGATTGGGAAGCATACAAATCTCATCGACCGCGACCTTGGATCTTGGATTTTCTTAGGGGCCTTGATCCTCGATATTGAGCTTGAAAGCGGTCGGTCCCACGCTGACTATTGTGGGACCTGTGATGCATGCATCCAAGCGTGTCCGACCGATGCCATTGTCGCACCGTACGTTCTTGACTCACGGCGGTGCATCTCGTACCTCACGATTGAAAATCGGGGTCCAATTCCAAGAGAGTTTCGGCGAGCAATGGGCAACCGTGTTTATGGGTGTGATGATTGTCAGGATGTTTGCCCCTGGAACCGTTTTGCACATGAGGGACCAGAAGCATTTGAGTTCTCTCCCCGTTCTAGGAGTGCCGACTTGAATCTCATCGAATTTCTTTCCATGACTGATATAGAGTTCCGTAACCGCTTCAAAGACAGCCCTGTTCTTCGAGCTAAACGCAGAGGGTTTGTTCGAAATGTTGCCGTGGCGCTTGGCAACAGTAATGATGCGCAAGCGATATCTCCCCTCATGCGACAACTCGAGGACGATGATGAGCTGGTTCGTGGCCACGTCGCATGGGCCTTAGGCGAGCTCGGCGGTGAAGACGCTACGAGTGCGCTCCGCAAACAGCTAAAGATTGAAACGGTGCACTGGGTCCGCGAGGAAATAAACGCGGCACTTATAGAGTGCAGCTAGTCGCTTAACCCAGCAGCGTAGAGTTCCGGGCGGTGGCTCTGGAGCTCTTCGTCCGTCAGGCCGATGATCTCATGCGGAAACACAATCCATCGATCTTCGGCAAGGACGTAATAGGATGGCTCGA
>MDTC01021141.1_pt1 | contig 69963 bp, 50 predicted proteins | sample 811181 | NCBI WGS metagenome assembly MDTC01 (sample SAMN05326644, study PRJNA326480) | marine metagenome | isolation source: seawater | place: Pacific Ocean: North | collected 2011
GACCGCCGGGCGGGTGAAGAGCTGGCGCCAGTCGGCCACCCCGCCGGTGACCGCCCCGCCGACGTAGTTGGGCGAGTAGGCGTGGAAGTCCTTCGGACCCATGCTGTGACGCATGAGCACGAGGTCGCGAAAGCCCGGGGCGAAGCGCTCGATCTGGGCCTCGATGCGCGCGGTCATGTCCTCGTCGCTGCCGGCTGGCACGTGGCAGTAGGCGTACGCCGTGTGGCTCCCGGCCGGGGCGCGGGTCGGGTCCAGGGCGCTCTGCTGCACCATCAGCACGTACGGCCGCTCCGGGATCCGCCCCTCGAACGCGTCTCGCTCGCCGCGTGCGATCTCGTCGAGGGTGCCGCCCAGGTGCACGGTCGCCGCCCGGCCGACCGCGGGATCGCGCCAGGGGATGGGTCCGGACAGGGCCCAGTCGAGCTTGAAGCTGCCGGGGCCGTAGCGGTAGGCGGTGAGCTGGCGCCGGTAGCGTGCTGGCAGGTGGTCCCGTCCCAGCCGGGCGAGCTGGTCGGGGGCGGTGTCGAACAGCACGACCTTGCTCGGCGGAAGCTCCTCCAGGGATCCCACCGGCGCGCCGGTCTCGATGACCCCGCCGTGGGCGCGCAACACGCTGGCCAGGGCTGCGGTGATCGCCTGGGAGCCACCGACCGCGACCGGCCAGTCCTCGGCGTGGCCGGACACCAGGAACATGAGGGTCATGGCCGCGGTGAGCGGGTTCTCGAGGGGCTGGGTCGCATGCCCCGCGCACCCGGCCAGCAGCGCCTTGGCCCGCTCGCCGGAGAAGCGTCGTGCCAGACCCCGCGCCGAGCGCAGTCCGGTCAGGCCGAAGCGCGCGAGCAGGAAGGGATGGCGGGGGATCCCCAGGGGTCCCAGTGCGTCGGGGAGCAGGTCGTGGATGCGCTCGGCGAAGGGCCGGACCAGGCGGGCGTAGCGCTCCCCGTCGGCGCCGAGCCCGGCCGCGGTCTCCTCGATGGAGCGGGTCAGCAGGACCGCTGGCTCGTCGTCGAGCGGATGGGCGACGCTGATGTCCGAGCTCGCCCACTGCAGACCGTGATCCTCCAGCTTCAAGCTGCGGAAGAAGGGGGAGAGGATCCCCATGGGGTGGCAGGCCGAGCACACGTCGTGGTGGAAGCCGGGCAGGGTGAGCTCGGCCGTGCGGGTGCCGCCGCCCACGGTGTCGCGGGCCTCCCGGACCAGCACCGAGGCCCCGCTCCGGGCCAGCTCCACAGCAGCGGCGAGCCCATTGGGACCGGAGCCAATGACGATCGCGTCGTAGTCCATGCGCGAGGCTAGCCCACGCTCGGCGCAGGATCGGCCGAAGGCGTGAACGCGGGGGCCTGGGACACCACGCGGTAGGGCACGTCGGTCGCCCAGGGCTGGCGCTCGATCATGTCCTTGACCAGCACCTCGCCGCGCATGAGCTCGCCCTCGGCGGCGTCGACGATGCGGAAGCGCTGGAACGGCTTGTGGAAGGGCTGGCCCTCGAGCATGACCGCGCGGACCTCGCCGGGCTCGAAGTGGCAGCGCTCCTGCAGGGCCGCCATGAGCTGCTCGTCGTGCAGGTGCCCCTCGCCGAAGTTCCAGCCCAGGGCGGGCCCGGCGATGAACTCTCCGTCGATGAAGACGTGCGAGGTCTCGTGGTCCTTCCCCGCGGCGACCTGGGCCAGGGTGAACAGCGCGCGGCCGTGGCTGTGCATGGCGCGAAACGCGTAGCCCTTGTGGGAGAGGATCGCGGCGGTGGGTGCACCGTAGAGGGTGGTGAGCTGCTTGCTCGCGAGGCCGGGCCAGCCGGGGATGTTCCGGTCGAGCTTCGCGATGGCGCTCGGTGCGACCGTCCACATCGAGGTTGCCCAGTTGCCCGCGTAGTAGCGCATGGCGATCAGGAAGGACCAGCTCTCCGGGTACAGGTTGCCCAGCGCCAGGACGGTCAGCCCGCCCACGAACGCGAGCAGGGAGACGTGGTTCCACAGGGTGCCCAGGTAGGTGATATCCCCGTACATCCCGAACAAGATGGCCAGCGAGTACATCATGAAGACGTTCCACTCGAGCGGCACGCCCATGGGCAGCGACACCAGGATGTGCAGGTGGAACAGGATCCAGATGCCGACCACGACGAGCATGACCTCGTGGGGAAGCGGCAGGAAGAGCACCAGCGGCATCAGCGACTCGAAGACGGTCGCGGCGTGGGCGAGGAAGGCGGCGAGCCGGGACGGGCGCATGTCCTCGGGCCAGTTGCGGTAGTTCAGTCGCTTGATCGCCTTGAATCGCAGGATCGGGTGGTTGGACTGCATCACCGCGATGACGAACGGGAAGTGGTGGTTCATCTTGGAGACCGCAGCGCCCCACCAGATGAGGACCATGCCCAGCTTGGCGGCGAAGAGCCAGTCGGTGGCGGGCAGCAGGGTGGTCAGGGCGAACATGCCGTAGACCTCGGACCGGGCCGCCAGGAAGATGGTCTTGTCGCGCAGGCCGAGCACGACGAGCAGACCGAGCATGGGCAGCACCCGCCAGGGCTCCATCAGGCCGACCTGGGCGTGGACGAGGCCGGTGGCCGGTGCGGTGGCGGGGGAGAGCAGGGCGAAGACCCCACCGCCGAGCACGCCGACGTAGAGCAGCACGTCGACGATGGAGCGCTTCGTGCCCCCGGTGAGTGGGATGACGTCGGGCCAGGGGGCGAGGCGGATGGTGCCGGGTCGCAGCCAGTAGAGCAGGCCGCCGATGGGGGGCAGGAAGCGCAGGGTGAGCGGGCCCGAGCCGCAGCCGAAGCCCGTGATCTCGAAGAGCAGGGTGAACACGACGAGCTTCTGCCAGACGATGGGCTCGAGCAGCCAGCCGCCGACGTCCATCAGCGGCGCCATGCCCGGCGTCGTGACCCAGGCCAGCAGCACGCCGCCCAGGAAGTAGGCGGCGATCTTGAACGCGTAGAGGAAGAAGACGGACTCTGGAGTTCCAAAGCCGGCTTCTCCCCAGGCTTGGATGAGGGGGCGCATGCGCTCTACGCGGGTGCCGCGGATCCAGCTGTCGTGATCGATGCCGTTCAGGTCGGGCTTGATCAGTCCCATCGGGGGCCTCCTGGGGTCGTGGGTGCGGACGGGAAGGCCTCGATGGATGCCCTTGTGGGAGGGGGTCCGGGGGTGAATCCCCCGGGGAGGCCGAGTTTCGAGGCCGGCAAATGGATGGCTACCACAAGCGTGACGCAGGCGTCAACTTTGACAAGTTGTCTCCCGTCCCCTCGTGCTAGGTGGGCTCCATGTCGAGACGAGCGGCGACCAAGAAGGCGAACCGGGAGGAGCTGGTGGCGGCGGCGCGGCAGGTGTTCGCGACCGTCGGCTACGAGGCGTGCACCGTGCGGGACATCGCCCGGGCCAGCAGCCTCGCCAGCGGCTCGTTCTACAACTACTTCGTCGACAAGGCGGAGATCTTCGGCGTGGTCGTCGCCGAGACCTTCGACGCCCTGGACCAGAGCCTGCCCCGGGCCCGCCGCAGCGCCACCGACGCCCGCGGCTTCCTCTACGGACCCTACCGCCTGGTCGCGCTGGTCGCCCTCGATGATCCCGAGCGCGCCGCGATCATCGCGCGCAATCAGACCGCCTTTCGCGAGGTCTTCTACCTGGCGCCGGCGAAGTCCAGCATCCAGTCCGAGCTCGAGCAGGACCTGCGGGACTGGGTCGACGCGGGTCGCTTCGCCCCCCACGAGGTCGCCCCCATGGCCGAGGCGATGATCTCGCTGGGCATGGACCTGCTGGTGCAGGTCGCGCTCGACCCCGAGTCCGCGGACGCCCGGGTCGAGTTCCTGGTGGACCTGTTCTCCCGGGCGCTGCTCCCTCGATGAACGGCGTCTACTGCAGCTTCAAGTAGGCGAATCCCTGGAGCTGCAGGTCGATGACCCGCGGCACGCCGGCCGGGGTCACCTTGATGCCTGGCAGCAGCATCTCCCTGGTCCACCCCTTGTTCTTGAGCGTGACCGCGCAGACCTCGATGTCGACGCCGGCGTCCAGGAGCTGCTGGATGAGCTCCTTGTGCGGGTTGTGGTCCTGAGGCGCCGCCCCGTCCTTGCCCTTCGCCTTCGCCCAGGCCTCGTCGGTGAAGAACCAGTAGACGGGCTGGTCGTGCGCGACCAGCTTGAAGTCGAGCTGGTCTGCGGACACGCCCAGGTTCGGGTAGCCGGTGGTGACCAGCTTGTGGACGTACCACAGGCTCTGTGGCGTGCCCTTCTTCCACACGTCCGCGGTGGCGTGGAAGACCACCCGGACGTCCTCCGTGATCTGGAGATGCTCCTGATCATCGGGGTTGTACGCCGGCTTGTCGCCTTTCTTGGCGAGGGCGGCGGAGGGCAGCACGAGGGTGGTGGCGAGCACCAGGGCGGCGAGGGTCCGGGTCATGGCGACACTCCGGGAACGGGTGGCGCCTGACGTCGGCACGGGCGGAGAGCGGGGAATGCGGCAGATCCGCGCAGTGCAGCGGACGGGCGCGGACCGGGCGGACCGGGGTCAGGCCGGTGGCTCAGTCCACCGACCCGATGAACCCCTCGAAGTGGCACTCGTGGCACTGCAGGTCCGAGAGCCGACCTGCGCTGCTGCTGATCGCCTCGTGGCACTGCAGGCAGTTGTCCCGGTTCGCCGGGAACTGGTGCGCGCGGTTGCTCGGTCCGCCGTGGCAGTCCATGCAGGTGACCGGCCCGTCCGTGTGCACGGCACCGTGGCCTTCTTCACCGTCGGTATCGGTGTCGTCGCTGTGACCGCCCCCGCGGCCCACCCCGGGATCGGAGGTGCTCGCGTCCAGGTGGATCCGATGCAGGGGGCTCGCGTCGATCTTGACGACCCGCACCAGCACGTCCTCGGTCATGGGGCCGGTCAGCTCGTGGCCCTCGCCGCCGTGATCGCGGGTGTGGCAGGCGGCGCAGATGACCTCCTCGACGTGGGGTCGGTAGGGCAGCTCCTCCTCGCTCCCGTACATGCCCGGGGTGAGCACGAGGTTGCGCGGGTAGTGCATGATCGGCACGCGGTGGCAGTCGTGGCAGGTGGTCACGTCGGCGTGCACGGAGCGGAAGTAGGCCTCGTCGGCGTAGTCGTGCACGTGGCAGTCGTTGCAGAAGTGCGGGTCGCGCCAGACGTAGTGAAAGCCCCCCTGCCCGGCGGGGATCCCGGCGATGGCGCCCACGCCCAGGGCGCACAGGACGATCACCAGGTGGGCCGGGTGGGCGCGCAGGTGGCTGGCCGAGGCGCGCAGCCAGGCCCAGATGCCGCGGAGCCAGCGCATCACCAGATCCCCCCGTGCTGGTACGCGACCCACAGGAAGCGCAAGGGGAAGAGGACCGCGATGCTGGTGCCGGCGCCGATCGCGAAGGCGAGCAGGGCCAGGACGAGGGTGCGACTCACGGCTTCCTCCGCTCTGGATCGTGGAACCAGCGGTACAGCTCGCGCGCCTTCTGCCCGTGACAGGCGCCGCAGGGCTCCTCCCAGCCGGGCTTGCGCAGGTGGTCGCCGGGCTCGCCCGCGTGGGGGCCGTGGACCTCGTGGCAGGAGATGCAGGACAGGGTGCCGGACGCCTCTGGGGGCACGGGCTGGCCGCGGCTGTCGACCAGGAGCAGGCCGCGCAGGGGCTCCCAGCGGGGGCCGTCACCGTCGAAGACCGGGGCGTCGTGGGACCAGGAGGCGATCCGGGTCGCGGAGCCGCCCGGGCCGTGGCAGGCGAGGCAGGCGCGCTCGCTGGGGTTGGCGCGTGCTGGACCGGCCGGGGCCGCGTCGTGGGCGGGGTGGCAGGCGAGGCAGTCCTGGCCGCCGTGACCACCCCGGGCAGCGGCGGCGGCGGGCTCGGCGTGGCACTCGGCGCAGGTCGTGCGTGGCTCGGTCGGCGTGTGGGCGTCGTGGCAGGTGGCGCAGGTGAGGGCTCCGTTCCCGTGGGCGACACCGGGCTCCAGGTCGGTGCTCACCAGGCCTGACGGCAGCGGCACGCCGATCGGATGTCCGCGCTTGCCGGGCGCCGCATGGCAGGTGGCGCAGGCCTGGGGGTCGGAGCTGGTGCCGACGTGGGCCAGCAGGTGGGCCTCGCCGGCAGCGTCGTGCACGTCGTGACAGGAGAGGCAGCCCTGCTTCAGCGTGCCGTGGGGCGGGTGGCTCGGCGGGGCCGCGGCGGGACCGTCCGGGCGGTGGCACGAGCGGCACAGGGGGGTGCCGTCGGCCGGGGCGCGGAGCAGCGACTCCCCCTCGCCAGCGACGAGCGCGTGGCAGGTGAGGCAGGTCGGACCGCCATTTTCAGCCAGGGGAAGCTCCGCGGAGGCGGCGGCGGAGGGGCTCGTCCCGGCGAGCGGGTGGCTCTGGCCGTGGGCCGCACCCTCGTGGCAGGCGACGCACACGGCTCCGCCAGCGGCGTCCCGTCCGAGGGCTCCGCGGGCGGCGCCGTGGGGCGTGTGGCAGGTGAGGCAGCTGCCGCCGATCCCCGGGGGCAGGCCGGCGTCGCTCTGTCCCGGTCGCTCGGCGAGGGCCCGGGCCAGGGCCTCGCCGACCGGGTGCGCGCCGCCACCCAGGCCCAGCTCGGCGAGGACCTGGTCGTGGGCGGCGTCGTCGTGGCAGCCCAGGCACAGGGCCGAGTCCTCGCGGGACAACCGGGTGAACAGATCGTCCGCGCCCGCCTGGTGGCGGACCAGGCTGCTCCGGGCGTCCGGGTCGTCGACGGCACGCACCGCGGCGAGCTCCGACGTGCCGTGGGGGCTGTGGCAGGTGCCGCAGCGGATGGCGCCGTCGTCGTCGACCGGGAAGGCGGCGGGCACGGCGCTGTCGGGCACGACCCCGACCGGGTGGTGACCGAGGGCGGGGTCCCAGACGTAGCGGTCGTCGTTGACGACCCCGTCGTGGCACTGCAGGCACAGGCGCGCCTCGCCGGCCGCGCGCTTCACCTCGGCCGGGTCGATCAGCGGGTGGCGCAGGTGGCGGAGATCGGCGTTGTCCCTGGCCTCCTGGACGGCAGCCTCGGTGAGGGACAGGCCGTGCAGGCGACCGCGCGCGTCCAGCACGACCAGGCGCTCGCCGTCCGCGTGCACCGCCATCGGGTGGGCCGGCTGCAGGATCTCCCCATCCAGGGCGAGCGCACCGAGCGCCTTGCCGTCGAGGTCGAAGAGCTGGACCGCGGACAGGGCCGAGTCCACGACCACCAGCGTGTCGCCCGGCCCGACCGCGACCGCCTTGGGCTTGGACATGCGGCCGATCCACAGACCGAAGTCGCCGACGAAGGTGGTGGGAACGCCCTGCTCGGTCAGGTGGTGCACCCGGTGGCCCAGCGCGTCGACCGCGAACACGCCGCCGTCGGGGGCGCGGGCCAGGTCGGCGATGGCGCCAAACGGTGCGCCGTCGACGTCCTCGGTGGTGCGCAGGCGGCTGTCCCCCTGGGCGCCGAGCCAGACGAGACCCCCGTGACGCAGGCCGACCACGACCCCGTCCGCCTGGCCGAGGACCGCGACTGCACCGGGCACGGCGGTCGCGCGGACGAGCTTCAGGTCCGCGTCGAGGCGCCGCACCTCGCCCGCGTCCCCGCCATCGGGCGCGGCGACCCAGAAGCCACCGTCGTTCGAGGGAGCCATGCGCACGGCGCCGCGCAGGGCGTCGGACGCGCGGGGCTCGCCGAGGGCGCCGTCGGCACCGACGGGCCACAGCCGACCGGTGTAGCCGTCGAGCACGGCCAGGCCACCGTCCACGGCGACCAGATCGGTGGGCAGCACGAGGTCCAGCTGGGTGGACCAGGACTCGGTGGCGGGGAGGGTGCGGGGGCCGTCGGCGAGGGGAGGCAGGCTCAGGGAGCAGGCCACCAGCAAGCCGAGGATCAGCGTTCGAAGCATCTTCACGGCGCATGCCCCCGGTGGCAGTCCGCGCACAGGGCGTCGCCCTCGAGCGGCAGGCGGAGCATGGCACCGCCGGGATCATCGCCCGGGTAGACCGCGCCCGCGGGCACGCTGGCCCACTCGTGGCTGCGGGCGCTGGCGCGGAGGTGCTCGGCGAGGGGGCCGCCCGCGGTGCCGGTGGGGCCGTGCCGATGCACGTCGTGGCAGGTGAAGCAGGCGATGCGGCCCTCGGCCAGCACCAGGCTCGTGCCCTGGGGAACCGGCCGCGCCAGGTGGGTCGCGGCGCCGTGGTGGGGCATGCCCGGGTGGCAGGTGAGGCAGGCGGCGGCGGGCTCGAGGCGCAGGTGGGCGTCGGCGGGGGCGGAGCCGGGCACGGGCATGCCGCTGTGGCACGCGCTGCACGAGGCGTCCCGGATGTCCTTCGCCGAGGCGGGGATCGTGTGCGGGCTGACCCGGGCCAGGGCGCCGGGTCCGTCGGCGGGGTGGCACTGCTGGCAGAAGGTGGTCGTGGACGCGTACGGGCCACCGCGGAACCAGGGGGCGGGCAGGTCCGCGACCGAAGCGGGCCCGTGGTGGCCGGCGTGGGCGGGCTCGGCGTGGCAGGTGGCGCAGGTGACCTGGCCCTCCGTGTTCAGCGGCATGGCCGACGGCACCTTCGCCCGGCTCGGCGCCATGCCCACCGGGTGCATGTCCGCGGTCGGGTGGCAGGACAGGCAGCGCGCGTTCACGTCCTCGGGGGCCCGGAGTCGGCCTGTATCCTGGGTTTCCCCCTCCACCACGTGGCACGACGGACAGCCGTCCTCGCGCCCGTGCGGGCTCGGCCCCTCCCCGTGGGCCACCAGCCCGACCAGGGCGAGCGCACCCAGCCCGACCCACGGCGAGAGCGTCCAGGCCAGCGTCGCGGGCCTCACTCGCCCACCCCGTTGTCGCCGTGGCACGACGCGCAGCTCTCGTTGCCGGGCTCCGCCTCGACCCGGGCGCGCACCAAGGCGAGGTCGACGTACGGGGTGCAGCTGCGGTCGTGCAGGGCGGCGCGCACGTGGCAGCCGTCGCAGGCGGGCTCGCCCCAGCCGGTCGGGTGCTCGGCCTCGACCACCTCGAGCCCGGCCTCGGTGCGGGACATGTCGACGCAGTCGGGCTCCTCGCAGCCCACGGCGAGCAGGGTGAGGAGCACGGCAAGCCTCACCATGGCGTCACCCCATCCGTGTGGCAGGCGGTGCAGGTGTCCTGCACGTGGCAGGACGAGCAGCTGTTCGGGTCCAGCCGGGCCTTCACCCCGTGGGTGGCGCGGAAGCCGGGCGGGTGGGGGTTGGCGGTCATGGCGCCGCGGCCCTCGTGACAGTCGACGCAGGTGGTGGCGTCGTGGCAGGCGGTGCAGGTGCGCCCCCGGGCCCGCGCCTCGCCCCCGTGAACGCCCAGCCAGCCCAGCCCGTGGTCGACCGGCACCAGCTCGCTCCGATCGGGGTGGCAGGTGCCGCAGGTTCCGTCTGCCTTGCGCGGCGCGCCCTTGACCTCGTGCAGGTGGCACCCGTGACATGTGGAGGTCGGAGGTGGCAGATCCGCCGACGGTGCGGTGCCGTCGACCCGCAGGCCAACCGGGTGGCAGGTCACGCAGGTCACCCGCTCCTTGCGGAAGGTCTTCTCGTGAGCGTCGTGATCGAAGGGCAGGGGCTCGGCGACCCGGGGGGCGGGGGCGTCGACCGAGAGGCCACCCGCGCGCAGGGCGGAGGGACCTGCGACCGCGGTGATGCCGATGAGCACGGCGAGCCCGGTGAGTCCGACCCACACGGCACCCCGCCTCGAGGCCTCGCGACGGCTCATGGGGCCTCCGCCTGGGACCAGCGTCCCGTGATGGCGAGCCCGGCGCGGACGAAGGGCTTCAGCTGGCGATCGCTGCCGGCCGCGACCTGTCCGGAGAGGCCGAGCACCAGGCCGCCGCCCCCGTTGAGGTCCGCTCCCAGGCGGGCGACGTCCGCGTGTCCGATCCCGCGAACCTCGGCGATCATCGCGGGATCCTGGTCGAGGGGGCGCAGGTGCCAGGCAGCGCCCTGCACCCGCACGGACGCGGCCGCATCCCCCAGGTCGACCCCGAGGCCGCCGCCGCTCAGCCGGGCGCGGCCGATCCCGGCGGACATGCCGTACACGGCCAGCTCGCCGAGCCCGAAGCTGCGGGCCAGGGTCAGCTGGGCGAGTCCACCCCCGATCACCTCGCCGCCGTCCTTGCCCGGGTGGCGCACGCTGGGGCCGCCGTCCGCGAGCACGGCCCAGCCGCCCTTCGTCCAGCGGATCCGCACGGTGCCGGTGCCGTAGCCGTCGGGTGCGAGCCAGGTGAGCGGGGCTCGCGGCTGGTCGAACGCCGTGCTGGGCGGCAGGTCCTCCCACCGCGCCTCGGCCCCCAGGTCGACCCGGCGTCCGACCGCGGTGCTGCCGTCGAGCCGGGCGCGCAGGTTGCCGGCGCGGTTCCCCTCCACCAGGAGCGAGGCCCGCCGGCCGTACACCGAGCGCACCCGGAGCTGGCCCCAGGCGCGGGCATCCAGGCTGGAGGACGCGGTGTCATCCAGGGCTTCCCGGCCTTCGAAGCCCACGACCAGCTCGGGGCGGGAGCGCTCGCCGAGGTCCACGGTGGCCTCGACCCCGCCGACCCAGGCGTTGCGGGGACGGGCCACCTCCGGGTGCCAGCGCCGACCCAGCCAGCCCTGCCAGGCGATGGGTCCGTCGCCCAGAAGCCGTCCGCTGATCCCGTCGAGGCGCTGGAAGCCGCGGGCGTCCAGGCGCACCTGACGACCGACCGAGAGCGCGCGATCGTGGCCGGTCCACGACAGGCTCGCCCGCCAGAGATCGCCGGTCCAAGGCGCAGAACCGGGTGGCTGGTCCCCGGCGTCCATCGCCAGCCGGATGCCGCCGCGCACGCTCGCGCGCCAGCCGTCGTCCCCGCGCACGTCGAGGCCCAGGCGCTCGGCGAAGCGCACGCCAGGGTCGCCGGACAGGGTGGGCAGACCCTCGACGCCGGTGCGGGTGAACACGCTGACCCCGACCGGGGTGTCCAGGCTGACTCCGGGCACGCCGCCCACCGCCTCGGGAGAGAGCCCGGGACTCGGGTCCGCCAGGGCGATCAGGCTCGTCAGGAGCGCGATCATGGCTGGCCCCCGTGGCAGCTGGCGCGGCAGGTCAGCGGCATGTCGGGCGCGGTCGGGGTGCCCGGGGCGTGGCAGGTGCGGCAGGCGCGCTCGCTCCGGGACTGCACGAAGGCGACGTGGCCGAGCTGCGCGAAGCCGTCGGGGTGGGGGTAGAGGTCGTGGCAGGTGGCGCAGCCCGGTCCGAACCCGGTCCAGGCGGGTCCATGGCAGGCCCCGGTGCAGGTGTCGCTGCCGGCGGACGCGGCGGCTGGCCCGTGCATGGCGCTGTCGGCGAACCCGGGGGGATGGGGGTAGGGTCCCGCGTCCCGGCCCGGCCCGTGGCAGGTGGCACAGCCGCCGGGATCTCCGCTGGTGGCGTGCACGTCGTGGCAGCTGGCGCAGGCCTCGGTGCCGGCGTGGGCGCGCACGACCGGGCCGTGGCTGGTGGCGAAGCCCGCGGGGTGGGGGAAGCTCGTGTGGCAGGTGGTGCAGGTGCCCGCGGCGATGCCGGCGGGGGCGCGCTCGCCGCTCGTACCATGGCAGCCGGTGCAGGCGGTCGCGTCTCCCTGCCACAGCGGGCCGTGTACGGCACCCTCGCGCACGTCCTCATGGGGGTAGGCGGCGTGGCAGGTGCGGCAGCCGAGGCCGGTCGCCCCGGGACCGGGGTCGTGGCACTGCACGCAGGAGGCCGGGTCGGCGAGGGCGTCGGTCCCGTGGGTGCCGTGGGCGTAGTCGGTGGGGTGGGGGAAGGGCGCGCCGGGGGTGCCCGGGGACGGCTCGACCGCGCGACCGCAGCCGGCGAGCAGCAGGAGCAGGGTGAGGCGCGGGATCATCGCTCCCCCCACATCTCGGCCTGGATGCGGCCCAGGTTCTCGTGGCTCGCGCGGACGTAGGGGTCGCCGTAGGGTCCCGGAAAAGGCTGTCCGAACTCCCACAACCGCTCGGCGGCCTGCAGGTGGCAGTCGAGGCACGGCGGCACGGCGACCTCGCCGGGGGACAGGGTGGTGGTGCCGGCCTCGTCGAAGGCGGCGACGGTGTCGGCACCGCTCCAGGGCACGAGCGTGTGGGCGCGATGCTCGCCGACGCCGGACAGGGGATCTGGGCGCAGGACCAGCGGGCCACGGGGGAAGTGGCAGTCGATGCAGGCGCCGGGGCTCCACGCGCCGGGGGCGAAGCGGCGGTGGCGGTTGTGCTCGGCCTGGGCGAAGGCGCTGGTCAGGTCGCGGTGGCAGGTGGTGCACAGGGCGGGGTCGCGGGGCTCGGCGCGGAGGTCCGCCGGGTGCTCCGAGCCGTGCGCCACGTGACAGTCGGTGCACGCGCCGCGGTAGGTGCCCGTGTGGTGGGGCGAGGTGCGCAGGTCGCCCACCTGATCGGCGAACACCCGGCTGGCGAACACGCCGGCGTAGGCGTCGCGGTCGGGCACCAGCATGCCGGGCGGGTTCGGCATGCGGCCGTCCTCGGTCACCGGCCAGGCGGGCTGGTCGGCGAAGGGGTGGTCTGCGGTGTCGACCCGGGCGTGGCAGCGGGCGCACACGTCGAGCTGCTGCCCGGCGTCCAGCCGCGCCGGGTTCACGATGGACGCGGGACGTCGGCTGGCCAGGCGGCGGTGGTACAGGCCGTCCCCGTGACAGGCCTCACAGCCGACGGCATGCTCGACGGGCACGTCGCCGGCGGGCTGCAGCGCGTAGCCCGACCCCGCCTCGACCAGCTCGGCACCGGTGCTGTGGCAGCCGCCGCAGGACAGCGCGTAGTCGACCGGGTCCGGGTTCGAGCGCAGGCCCCCGCCGTCGAGCCAGCCGTCGGTCCAGGCGGGGATGAAGCCACCGGGCACGTCGCCGAGTCCCTCCCCCGGGGCGACCCAGGCGACGGGCAGGACCACCTCGCGCCCGCCGACCTCGCCGAGGAGTGCGGCGCCCGGGCCGTGCCCGCCGACGACGCGGGTGACCCGGTAGCTGTCGAAGTCGTCGAAGCCATCGAAGATCTCGACCCGCCAGCCGTCCTCCGCGTCGACGACCCAGGCGAGCACGGGTCCGGACAGGGGGATCGCCTCCCCCGCGGCGACCGCGCTGGCGATCGGGTGATCGGCGAGGTCTGTGTGGGATCGCACAGCTTGGCCGTGCGCCGAGGCCGACCAGGACGCGACCTGATCCGCGTGGCAGACCCCGCACACCTCCGAGCCGATCGGCGTGGCGTCGGGATCGATGGTGCCGGGCAGGGCGACGGGCACGATGGCGTCCGCGTGGTCGAGCAGCTGGACCTGATCCGACACGAACCTGGCACCTGGAGAGCCGGGACCGACCACGGTCAGGGTGTAGGTGCCCGCTCCGGGAGAAGGGAGCTCGAAGCCACCTTCTATGTTGGTGGCCACCACGTCCTCACCCAGCTGCACCACTGCGCCGAACACCGGTGCGCCCACCGCGTCGGTCACACTGCCCCTGACGAACGCCGGGGGCGGCTGTGCGGCGGTCCAGTCTACCTCGGCATCCTCGGCGAGATCGAGGGCGTGGATCTCCCGCGGACTGCCCGGCACGGTGAACGAGGCCGTGTACGCGCCTTCATCCAGGCCGATGAACGTGGCCTCGCCGGCCTTATCGGTGAGGGCGTCCCTGCCGCCCGGCTCGAGCACGACCCACACCCCGCTTGCAGGCTCGCCGGCTGGTGTGCGAACGCGCACGTCCAGGGTGAGTCCTGGTGTGTTCTCCCACACCTCAGGCAGCGGTTCTCCCGCCTGGATCGCGGGGCCACACCCGATCAGCAGGAGCGTGAGGGTCAGGCGCAAGTCCTCTCCGTTCGACGCGGCGACTGTAGCGCACGTCACCAAGCGCGCCTCGCCGTTCGTGGCGGCCAGGTCGACGATCACGATGGTACCGCAAGGATCGACAAGGTGGGTGGACACGCCGGGGCCCGTCCCACAACATCGCAAGCGTGCAGGAGGCCCCTTGCGACGTCTGGTCCCGTTCCTGATGCTCTCGCTCTGCCTGATCGGCTGCGATGGCGAGCCGATCGACACCGCCGACACCGGCATCGACACCGACACCGATCTGCCCGACCCCGGGGATCCGGTGGTCGTGGTCGAGGGCGCGTACATGCTGGCGCTCGGCGACTCGGCCACCCTGACCGCCCGCACGGTCAACGCCGCCGCGGAGACCTACACCTGGTCCAGCAGCGACGACGATGTGATCACCGTCGACGCGGAGGGCGTGGCCACCGCGGTGGGCCTGGGCACCGCGACCGTCACCGCCAGCGGCGCCACCTCCGGGGAGACCGGCCAGATCGGCATCACCGTCACCCAGGAGATCCCCTACCTGGACGTGTGGGCGGCCTCGGGCCATGCCGATCGCACCGCCGAAGCCTTCCGTCACTGGGACGCGGACGACGAGATCCCGAGCACGTGCGCCGGCTGCCACAGCCGCCCCGGCTTCCTCGATCGCATCGGTGCAGACGGGAGCGCGGCCGACGTGGTCGACTCCGGCCACCCCCAGGGCACCGTCGTCGACTGCGAGCTGTGCCACAACCCCGGCTCCCGCGAGCTCGACCACGTCATCTTCCCCAGCGGGGAGCGCGTCGACGACCTCGGCCCCGAGGCCCGCTGCATGACCTGCCACCAGGGACGCAGCTCCTCGGATGACGTCGAGGCCGCCATCGCCGACGCGGGCGTCGACGACGACACCGTGTCCGACGCGCTCGGCTTCCTGAACATCCACTACTACGCGGCCGGCGCGACCCTGTACGCGGGCCAGGTCCGGGGCGGGGCCCAGTACCCCGATCAGATCTACGACTGGAAGTTCCGCCACGTCGAGGGGATCGACACCTGCACCGGCTGCCACGATCCGCACAGCCTCGAGGTCAAGGTCGACACCTGCGGGGAGTGCCACACCGGCGTCGACTCCAAGGACAAGCTCCACGACATCCGCATGGTGGCGTCCTTCTCGTCCGACTACGACGGCGACGGGGACGTGGAGGAGGGCATCCATGGCGAGGTCGCCGGGCTCACCGAGACCCTGTTCACCGCCATCCAGGCCTACCCGCCCGCCCAGGGCAACCCGCGGGTCTGCTACGACAGCGCGGCCTACCCGTACTGGTTCGTCGACACCGATGCGGATGGCGCATGTGCGGCGTCCGAGGCCAACTACGGCAACCGCTACGTCTCCTGGACCCCGCGCCTGCTCCGGGCCGCCTACAACTATCAGGTGGTCAGCAAGGACCCGGGCTCCTGGGCCCACAACGGCAAGTACGTCATCCAGCTGCTCCACGACAGCATCGCCGACCTGAACACCGCGAACGGCGGTGCGGTCGACGTGTCCGCGCTGACCCGCAACGACCCCGGTCACTTCAACGGGGCGGGCGAGGCCGCGCGGCACTGGGACAGCAACGAGAGCGTCTCGGGCTCGTGCTCCCGCTGCCACGGCGGCGCTGCCGGGCTCGACTTCTACCTGCAGTACGGGGTCGGCTCGACCTCGGTCGCTCCGGACAACGGGCTCGAGTGCGAGACCTGTCACACCGAGATCCCGGGGTTCAGCGTGCGCGAGGTGGCGAGCATCACCTTCCCCAACGGCACCGTGCTGGACGACCTGGGCGGCGACCACCTCTGCGGCAGCTGCCACGTCGGTCGGGAGTCCGGCGACAGCGTGGACGCGGCCATCGCCTCGGGACGGCTGTCGTTCAAGAACATCCACTACCTGCCCGCCGCATCCACCCGCGCCGGGGCGGACGCCGCGGTCGGCTACCAGTACGACGAGCGCAGCTACGCCGGGCCGTGGACCCTGCACCCGGGCGGCGACCGCTGCACCGACTGCCACAACCCCATCGAGACCGGCCACAGCTTCCAGATCGCCGATGCGATCGAGGCCTGCACCGCGTGCCACATCTCGGTCGAGAGCGCGGACCAGATCCGGGGCCGCGCCCGCGCCGGCATCGACTACGACGGCGACGGCAACGCGACCGAGGGCCTGAAGGGCGAGCTCGAGGGCATGGCGACCGCGCTCTACGCCCGGATGCAGGCCACTGCCCTCGCCGGCGGCTCGGGGATCTGCAACGACGACTCGGCCTACCCGTACTGGTTCAAGGACACGAACGGCAACGGCGTGTGCGACGCCGGCGAGGCCACCCGCAGCAACGCGTTCAGCGCCTGGACGCCCGCCTTGCTGAAGGCCAGCTTCAACTACCAGTACTGGTCGAAGGAGCCCGGCGCGTACGCCCACAACTTCGACTACATGGGCCAGCTGCTCCACGACTCCACCGAAGACCTCGGCGGTGACGTCAGCGGCATGGTCCGGCCGTAGCCGGGCGCTCTACTTGGCCAGCGCCTCGACGTCGGAGGCGCGGAAGCCGAGCAGGTAGAGCACCCGGTCGAGCCCGCCCCTGGAGAGCGCGGTGTCCGCCGCCTCTCGCAGGGCGGCCTTGCCGTGGAAGGCCACGCCCAGCCCGGCGGCCTCGAGCATGCGCAGGTCGTTCGCGCCGTCGCCGATCGCGATGGTCTGCTCCATGCCAATGCCCTCGGAAGCGGCGATGTCGCGGAGGATCTCCGCCTTGCGCTCCGGGCTGACGATCGGCGGGATCACCTTGCCGGTGAGCCGGCCGTCGACCACCTCGAGGCGGTTGCTGTGGGCGTGGTCGAGGCCCAGGCGCTCCTTGAGCCGGTCCGCCGCCACGTCGAAGCCGCCGCTGATCACCGCGGTGCGGTAGCCCAGGTTCTTGAGCGCGCGCACGGTGCGCTCGGCGCCGTCGGTGAGCGGCAGGTGGCTCGCGACGTCCTGCACGGCGTCGTAGGGAAGCCCCTCCAGCATGGCGACCCGACGGCGCAGGCTCTCGGCGTAGTCGAGCCGCCCCCCCATGGCCTCGGCGGTGATCCGGGCGACCTGCTCGCCTACGCCGAAGCTGCGGGCCAGCTCGTCGATGACCTCCACCTGGATGAGGGTCGAGTCCATGTCGAAGGCGATGAGGCGCTTGCTGCGGCGAGCGAGTCCCTCGCGCTGCACGGCGAGATCGAAGTCCTCGGCGAGCCCCAGCTCGAGCAGGCTCTTGCGCAGGCTGCCCGGCTCGGGGGAGAGCGCGTCGGGGCCGATCTCGGGCTCGTCGACCAGCACCTCCAGCGCGGTCAGCCGTCCCTCGGAGAGGCGCTCGATCGCGGCGATGTTGGCGCCGTGGCCGGCCAGGCACTCGGCCAGGCGCTGCACGTGGCGGGGGCGGATGGGGTCGCCGAGCGCGGTGACGGCCAGGCGTCCCGGGTTGCGCTGGGCGGATGGGTCCACCCGGCCGTAGTCCAGGTTCAAGCCTAGCTCACTGGCGACGAACAGCAGGTCCTTCACCGTGCCCATCGCCCGCTCCTCGGCCACCGCGACCAGCATCCCGAGGGAGAGGTGGCCGTGCAGGACGAACTGCTCCAGGTCGCGCAGCTCCGCCTGTTGGCTGTCCAGCACCTCGAACAGGGCGGCGGTGATCCCCGGGTGGTCGGACCCGGAGATGGTGATGCGCAAGGTCGCCGGCTTCAGATCGTGGGTCATGCCGACGCCTACCGCGTCTCTGCTGCTGCGCACGGGGGTGCGCGGGGATGTTGCGGATCTGGCGCGGGAGCGATCGCCAGCCGAGAGCAAGAAGGTTTTGCCCCTCCGATCCGATCCCCCACGCCTGTGAGGTGTGCATGAGCCGCGCGAACCAGGCCGTGGTCCAGTCTGATCAGTCCGACGAGCCCGTCCTGCTCACCATCATCGGTGGGGACATCGAGGATGACGAGGAGGAGGCGGCCACTGTGGTCGGGACCGACCTCGAGAGCCTGGGGATCCCCCACCTGGAGCTGGTCACCCCCAAGTGGGAGCAGCCCGAGGGCGTCGGCGATGCCGACACCGCCCCGGAGGTGCGCTCGCCGGTGGCGTCGGAGCCTATCGACCCGGGCCGGACCTTCCCGCCCGCTGACGAGCTCCCGATCGTCGAAGTGAGCGCCGAGCTCGAGGACGTGGTCGTCGCGCCCTACGCCGACGAGGCCGCCGAGGTCATGGCCGCGCCTGCGCGCACGAACACGCCGGCGAACGCCGAGGACCGCGCCTTCGGGATCGTCACCGCGGTCGGCATCGCCCTGTCCATCGTGGGTGTCGCGGCGCTGGGGATCGCCCTGCTGTGGGCGATCTGACCGCGCCGCGACCTCCCCGGCCTACTTCGGGCCGATCATGTCCTCGGGCTTGACCCAGGCGTCGAACTGCTCGGCCGTCAGCAGTCCCAGCTCGATGGCGGACTGCTTGAGCGTCGTGCCCTTCTTGTGGGCGTTCTTCGCGATCTTCGCCGCGTTGTCGTAGCCGATGTGCGGGTTGAGCGCGGTGACCAGCATCAGCGACTCGTGCAGGAGCTTGTCGATGCGCTCCTGGACCGGCTCGATGCCCACGACGCAGTTGTCGGTGAAGCTCCGGGCGCCGTCGGCCAGCAGGCGGATGCTCATCATCACGTTGTGGATGATGACCGGCTTGAAGACGTTCAGCTCGAAGTTGCCGGACATGCCGCCGATGTTGACGGTCACGTCGTTGCCCATGACCTGGGCCGCCAGCATGGTGAGCGCCTCGGACTGGGTCGGGTTGACCTTGCCCGGCATGATCGACGAGCCCGGCTCGTTCGCGGGGATGGCCAGCTCGCCGATGCCGCAGCGGGGGCCCGACGCCAGCCAGCGCACGTCGTTGGCGATCTTGAAGTAGCTGGCGGCGATGGTCTTGAGCGCGCCGTGCAGGTGCACCATCGCGTCGTTCGCGGCGAGCGCCTCGAACTTGTTGGGGGCGGTCGTGAACGGGTGTCCGGTGAAGCGGGCGAGCTCTGCGGCGACCCGGACCGCGTACTCCGGGTGGGCGTTCAGGCCGGTTCCAACTGCGGTTCCGCCCAGGGCGAGCTCGCAGGCGTGGGGCAGGGCGGCCTTGACGTGGGCGATGCCGTGGTCCAGCTGGGCGACGTAGCCGCTGAACTCCTGCTGCAGGGAGATGGGCGTCGCGTCCTGCAGGTGGGTGCGGCCGATCTTGACGATGCCCGCAAAGGCGGCGGCGCGCTCGGAGAGGGCGTCGCGGAGGTACGTGAGCGCCGGCAGCAGCTCGGTGTAGACCGCGTGCACGGCGGCGACGTGCATGGCCGTCGGGAACACGTCGTTGCTGGACTGGCCCTTGTTGACGTCGTCGTTGGGGTGCACGAGGCGCTCTTCGCCGCGCACGCCGCCCAGGATCTCGCTGGCCCGGTTGGCCAGCACCTCGTTCATGTTCATGTTCGACTGGGTGCCCGAGCCCGTCTGCCACACGGCCAGCGGGAACTCGTCGGCGTGCTCCCCAGCGAGGACCTCGTCCGCAGCGGCGATGATCGCGTTCGCCTTGTCGTCGGAGAGGCGCTGCAGGTCGTGGTTCACGGTCGCCGCGGCGCGCTTGACCTTCGCCAGGGCGAGGATCAGCTCGCGCGGCATCTTCTCGGTGCTGATCTTGAAGTTCTCGAGCGAGCGCTGGGTCTGCGCCCCCCAGAGACGGTCGGCGGGGACCTCGACAGGACCGATGCTGTCGTACTCGACACGGACGTTGGACATGGCGGACTCCGGATCAGGAAGGGGGAGGTCCGTAGCACGGAGGCGGTGGTGTGCACGGGGGGCGTCGAGCATCGGAGGCGGGGGGCACGGGAGGGGACAAAGGAGGGGCGCTGGAGGCCAGGGGAGGGGCGCGGCACCGCTCGGCACAGAGGCACCGAGACACCGAGGCCTCACAGAGAGCTGGCCCGCCGCCGAAGGCAATCCCCGCACCTGGAGGGAGCGTTCCATCAGTCATCAGTGTCCATGAAAATAAAGTTGAAAGCCTGTTTCAGGCGATCGCCAGCGTGGGGCCAGACCCACTCCCGCCCAGAAGTGGTGCCCCCCCTCTGTGACCCCCTCTGTGCCTCTGAGCCTCTGTGCCGAGCACCTCTCCGCCCCACCCGGAACCCCTCGTCCGCCCCTCCCGAAGCCCCTCGTCCGCCGCCCGCCCGCGTAACAACGCGAAATAGACCGCCCCTGCCCCCCTCGGTACCTCTCAAGCACGGGTCGCTGACGACCCGCTTGTCACCGGAGGTCCCATGGCACCGGATGTTTGTCGCGGTCGGCCCGTGTTTCGCGCCCGCCTTGCCACCCGCCCCGCGGACATCGACGCCGCCCTTGCCCTGCGTCACGAGATCTATGTCCGCCGCATGAAGATCCTCCCCGAGGATCACGAGTACGTCGACAACGGACGCCTGGTCGATCCGCTCGACGCGACCTCGCACCACCTGCTGTTGTGGGCGGACGACGAGGTGGTGGGTACGGCGCGGTTCACCTGCGCCCGGGAGTCCCGCCTCGAGATCGAGGACGTGCGCGACGTCTCGCCCTGGCTCGCCGATCGCGACCCGGTCTGCGAGGTCACCCGCCTGATGATCCTCAAGGAGTACCGGTGCTGGCCGGCCTCGATGGAGCTGTTCTGGGGCTTCTGGAAGGCGTTTCAGACGCTCGGTGTGCACCAGGTGCTCGCCGCGGGCAAGGTCGGCTCGCTCGGCCGCTACTACGAGGGCTTTGGCCTGCGCGTCGTCGACCCCGAGCCCTTCGCCTACCCGGTCGTGCCTGGCGCCACCTACCAGCTGATGCTCGCCGACTTCGGCAGGCCCCGCTCCCTGCGCCGCACCGTCTACGACCGCACGTTCGGCCTCTCCTACCGGCTCGGCTCCGCCGTGCCCGGACTCGTCACCAGCGTCTACCGCCGTGGTCGTCGCAACCGTCACATCAGCCAGCCCGAAGTTGCCCTCTCTGGAGGTACCCCGTGAACACCGCACTGCTCTCCGCCGAGCTCTTTACCCGCATGGCGCTGGACGCGCGCTCCGACTGCAAGCGCCCCTCCGAGGCCCCGAACTTTGACCGTCGAAGCGCCATTGTCGAGAAGCTCGGCCAGCGCTTCACCGAGCGCGTCGACCCCGTCGGTGTGCCCGAGGTCAGCCAGTTCGACCGCGAGGGCTTCCTGGCCGCGTCTCACAACGCCAGCCGCCCGGTCGTGTTCCGTGGGTTCGCCGCGCAGACGGCCGCCCGCTGGTCGCCGCAGATGCTGCGCGAGCGCGTCGGCGACGCCATGGTCACCGTCATGCGCATGATCGAGACCTCGGAGTCGAACGGCTGGGACGAGGGCCACGAGCACGTGCGCATCTCGGTCGCCGAGCTCCTCGACCGCATCGATGTCGAGCGCCTGTACCTGAACAACAGCACGGAGCTCTTCGTCGAGCACCCCGACCTCATGGCCGATCTGGAGCTCGAGCGCCTCCTGCGCTTCACGACCCCGGGCGGCACCTGGGACGAGCTGCTGACGACCAACTTCTTCGTCGGCAGCAAGAACGTCCGCAGCGCGATCCACACCGCGTACGGCGGCAACTTCTTCATCAACCTGGTCGGTCGCAAGCGCTGGCGTTTCATCTCGCCGAAGTACTCGGCATACCTGCACCCGGTGGGCGCGAGGCCGTTCGACTACGCGACGTCCGCCCTGGGCAGCCTGTACGCCGCCGAGCAGGAAGGCAGGGACGACGCCATCTTCTTCCGCCTGCCGGTGGAGGAGGTGGTGCTCGAGCCGGGCGACATGCTCTACAGCGCGCCCTGGTGGTGGCACGAGGTCGACAACTGCAGTGCCATCAACATCGCGACCGCGGTGCGCCACATGCAGCCGCCCGGCGCGCTGTCGCCCTCGCTGACCAACAGCCTGCCCCTGGCGCTCGCGAGCCGCTTCCCGAAGAGCCGCTTCCTGACCACGATCCACTACCTGAAGCACCGCATGGGGGGCGAGGCCTCCCTGCGCGAGCGGGTCAACCGTGCGGTGTGGGAGCGGGTGCAGTCGAGCCTGGACCAGCGGCAGGCCCAGCCCGAGACGCCGCAGTGGGAGGCTCAGCCCTCGTCTGCCAAGTAGAAGCTGCGGAAGAAGTCACGGGTGGCCGCGACGCCGAAGTCCGGCCACACGTGACCCGCGGGGTGGCTGCAGAACCGCACCGGCGTGTCCGGGTCGCAGCTGTCGTAGGCGACGCAGCCCTCGGGCTCGACCGCGGTGCTGCTCGCATCGCAGCTGGCCTGGTCGCGGAAGAAGTCGCGGTAGGCCTCGCGCCCGGAGTTGAGCTCGCCGTCGCCGATGGTGATCCAGGCGGCGGGGGTCGACACGCAGTCGGCGGGGTCGAAGTAGATGACGCTGCCGCCGACCGCGATGGCGCGGGTGTACGCGCGTCGGCAGCCGAGCACGCCCGAGAAGCTGCCGCCGCCGGAGAAGCCCATCGCGAAGACCTGGTCCTCGTCGATGCACAGGGCGTCGGTCGCGTCGGCGAGCACGCGGTCGAAGTAGGAGAGCTCGAGCTCGATCCGCGCCGGCCAGGTGGAGCTGTCCGCGCTGTAGTCCCGCCACTGGTTGTCGATCGCCTCGACCACCACGACGACCGCCTCCTCGGCGAAGGCGGCCCGGATGTCCCGCACCCCACCCTGACGGTCCCAGTAGGTCGTGTCCCCACCGTTGCCGTGCAGCGCGAAGATCAGCGGCCAGGTGCGATCGGTGGAATACGTGCTTGGAAGGCGCACGATGTAGCGTCGGTCGTAGCCGTCCAGCGAGAAGCTGTGCTCGCCGTCGGCGAGCTGCTCGGGGGCGGAGCATCCGGCGGGCAGGGGCTCGGTGTCGGAGTCGGTGTCCGAGTCGGAGTCGGTGTCGGAGTCGGTGTCCGAGTCGGAGTCGGAGTCCGAGTCGCTGTCGGAGTCCGAGTCGGAGTCGGTGTCCGTATCGACGGGATCGTCGCTGTCCGTCGGCGCGGAGGCCGGGGGAGGGCAGGCGGCGAGGGCGAGCAGCAGGGGCAGGGTACGCATGAGGGCAGGGTAGCGCCGGCGGGAACCGGAGTGGCCTTTCGCCGGGCTTGTCGAGGCGGGTGGGTCCACTCGACCGGACTTGCCCGGGCAACCCACCGTGACTGAGCCACCCGGCCAGGCGAGCTCCGGCCCGCCGGACCGCTAGCGCCCCAGCTTCTGGTCGATCCAGGCGTCGGGCAGGGCCAGGAGGGGGCAGGGGAGCGCCCGGATGACCCGCTGGGAGACGCGACCGATCATCGGACCGGTGGTGAACGCGCGGCCGCCGAGGGCGAGGCAGATCAGGTCGACCTCGTGGGCGCGGGCGTAGGCGAGGATCAGCTGGTCCGGGGTCTGGGACTCCTGGATTGGCCGCAGGACCGGGGACACGTGGGCGGCGCCGATGGCCGAGACGTGAGCTTCGAGCTCCTGCCTGGCCTGGGCCTCCACCGCGGCGCGCAGCTTGTTCACGTCGCCCGAGTACGCGCGCATGATGCCCGGCAGGCTGACCATGTGCATGGCGGAGACGGTGCCGCCCTGCTCGGGATCGACCAGCTTCGCGGCGCGGGCCAGGGCTTGGGAGCCGCTGGGGCCGAGGCCGGTCGGCACGAGGATGTGGCGGATGTCCGCCGGGGCGTTGGGGCCGCGGACCAGGACCGGGATCGGGCTCGCCCGGAGCAGACGATCGGCGGTGCCGCCCACCAGCATCGCGGTCGCGGACGTCGTCGTACCCCGGCCGATGACCAGCAGGCCAGCGTCCTTCTTCGTCACCGCGCCCAGGATCTCGGTCGAGGGCTTGCCGGTGCGGACCTCGAAGCTGGCCTCCACGCCCCCCTCCTTCAGGGTAGCGCAGGCGTCGGACAGGCGGCGCTCTGCGCTCTGGCGTTGCTCGTTCTCCAGCGAGGTGACGGAGTCGTCGTCGAGGACCTTGCGCAGCAGCCACGGCGTCTTCTGCACGGCGTGGACCAGGTGCACCCCGACCTCGCGGGTACGGGCGTGGTGGGCGGCGTGGGCGATGGTGTCCTGCCAGCCCTCGTCGGTGAAGTCGACGGCGGCGATGACGAGGCGGGTGTCGAGGATCATCGGAGTCTCTCCATGATGCGGCCGGCGGCCGTATCCGATCGCCTGTGGGCGCGTCCAACGAGACCTGCCGGGTACCGTGCAACCGGCCACCTTCCGGCCGCGATCCCTGACGATCCTGCTAGGGTCCCGCCAAGGGGAGGGTGGGCAGATGGCCGGATCGACCTCGTACAGCGCCTGTGACGTCGCCATCTGCGGGTGCGGCCCGTTGGGTGCCCTGCTGGCGTGCCTCCTGGTCCAGCGGGGGCGCCGCGTGGTCGTGATCGAGCGCCACCCGGACGTCTTCCCCGTGCCCCGAGCCGTGGTCATCGACGACGAGTCCCTGCGGATCCTCCAGGGCCTCGGCCTGGACACCGCCATCGAGGTGCTGCCGACCCGGCGGATGACCTACACCGACCCGGAGCGGCGCCGGCTCGTGAGCATGGAGCTGCCCCCGGATGTGCGACCGCTGGGCCACCCGGTGACCGGCACCTTCAGCCAGCCCGAGCTGGAGCGGGTCCTCCGGGAGCGGCTCCGGACCAGCGAGGGTGCCGAGCTGCTCCTGGGCTGGGAGGTGACCGCCTTCGAGGATCGCGGTGAGGACGTGCTCCTCAGGGCGAGCGCGGACGCGGACGCGGAGGCTCGCGAGATCACGGCGCGCTGGCTGGTGGGCTGCGACGGCGGGAACAGCTTTGTCGCGCGCAGCCTCGACGGGGAGGTGGAGGACCTCGGCTTCGACCAGGACTGGATCGTGATGGACGTGCTCGCCGCGAGTGACGCCGCGCTGGAGGCCCTGCCGACCGACCCCGAGATGCGCTGCGAGCCCGGCAACGCCGAGATCATCTTCAAGGGCGTGCACGGTCACGTGCGCATCGATCGCCTCGCGGGGCCGCCGACGCCGGGCGAGCTGGAGCCGGAGCGGGTGCGCGAGCGGCTGGCCCACTACGTCGAGGATCCCGCTCCGTACGAGGTCCAGCGGGTGGCGCGCTACACCTTCAACGCCCGCACGCCGCGGCGCTGGCGCCAGGGCCGGGTGCTGCTCGCCGGCGACGCCGCGCACCTCACCCCACCCTTTGCGGGACAGGGGCTGAACATGGGCTTTCGGGATGCGGCAAACCTCGCGTTCAAGCTCGATCTTGTCCTGGATGGCCGCGCGTCCGACGCCCTGCTCGACACCTACGCCGCCGAGCGCCGCCCGCCGACCCTGGACACCATCCGCGGCGCCATCCGCTCCGGCCAGATCCCGACCGCCAGCAGCCCGATCGCCCGGGCCCTGCGCGGGCTCGCCTTCCTTGCCATCCGCACCCTGCCCCCCCTGGCCGACAAGCTGCGCTCCACGATCATCGACAAGCCACCCTACAAGGCGGGCTTTCTGGGTAGCCACCGATTGGCCGGTCAGGTGCTCCCTCAGCCCACGGTCCGCACCGCGGACGGAGACGAGGTGCTGCTGGACGAGGTCATCGGCTCGGGCTTCGTGCTGCTGACCACCGAGCCCACAGACCCTGCGACCGCGTCCGACGCCGCGACCCTGGGCGTGCGGGTCGTTCAGCTCGGGGCCGACGTGTCCGACGATGGCGCGCTCGCCGCCTGGCTGGGCAAGGGCGTCCGGGCGGCGCTGATCCGGCCGGATCGGTACGTCTTCGACGCCGGCGCCGAGCCCCGCGACCTCCTGTCCCGGCTGGACTCCGCCCTGCACGCCCCGACGGGCTGACATCACCTGCAACCGATCCCGTGGCGAGGGATCCGCTCGCCCGGGGTGGACCGGGATGTGGGCGACGCGACCCTGGGCCATCGACCCGGAGGCGCGCATACTGCCCCTGCTCTCCTCGCTTCACCCCGGAGCCTGCGTGGCCCAGGACCTGCCTGCCCTCGATCCCGAGCTCTACGCCCAGCTCCGCGCGCTTGCCTCCCGGGTGCGGGGCAGCCGCGGCGCCACCCTGCAGCCGACCGCGCTGCTGCACGAGGCGTGGATGAAGCTCGAGCGCTCCCAGACCCGCTTCGAGTCCCGGGCCCACTTCATCGCGGTCGCGGCCAAGGCCATGCGCCAGATCCTGGTCAACCGCGCGCGGGACCGGGACACGGCCAAGCGGGGCGGAGGCGCCAGGCGCACCACCCTGACCGGGCTGGGCGAGAGCCAGGACACGGTGGATCTGCTGGCGCTGGATCGCGCCCTGGATGCGCTGGAGGAGGTCGATCCCGACGCCGCCCGGGTCGTGCTCATGCGCGCGTTCGGGGGCCTGACCCTGGCCGAGGTGGCCGAGGTCCTCGAGGTGTCCGAGCGCTCCGTGTCCCGATCCTGGCGGTTTGCCCGTGCTTTCCTCAAGGATGCACTGGGGGGCGCGTAGATGGACCTGGACCTCGTCCGCCGCGCCCGCGCGGTCTTCCATGAGGTGGTGGATCTGCCCGCGGACGCGCGCGCACGCGCCCTCGCCGAGCTGTGTGGGGACGATGACGCCCTGCGTGCCAAGGTCGAGGCTCTCCTGGCCGCCGACGAGGAGGGCTTCGAGGCCCTCGACACGCTGCCGACCGCAGGCGTCGTGCGCGCGCTGGCCCAGGCGGTCGACGAGGACGACACGCCGCCCGAGGTGCTCGGTCGTTACCGGGTGATCCGCGAGATCGGTCGTGGTGGCATGGGCATCGTCTACGAGGCCTGGCAGGACGAGCCCCGCCGCCGGGTCGCCCTGAAGCGGGTGCACCCCTGGCTGCACAGCGGCGCGGCCGAGGCGCACTTCCGCGCCGAGGTGCAGGCCATGGCCGACGTGCTGCACCCCGGGATCCCCCAGGTCTACGAGCTCTTCGTGCACGACGACTTCCTCGTGGTCGCCATGGAGCTGGTCGACGGGCCGTCGCTGCCCGACGCCCTGGCCGGCCTCGACCTGCCGGGCCGGGTCCGCCTGCTCCGTGGGATCGCCGACGCGGTGGCTGCAGCCCACGCAGTCGGGGTGGTGCACCGCGACCTCAAGCCCGGCAACGTCAAGCTGGACGCCGAGGGCCGGGTGAAGGTGCTCGACTTCGGGATCGCACAGCGGGCGGATGATCTGGGACAGAGCGGTGGACTCGGCACGCTGGCCTACGTCGCGCCCGAGCAGCTGGACGGTGCCCGGGTCGACGAGCGAGCCGACGTGTACGCGCTGGGCGTGATGGGCTGGGAGATGGTGTTCGACCAGCTCCCGGTCGCTGTCGAGGGCCAGGATCGTCGCGCGCTCCGGGTGGCCCGTCAGGCCGTCCCCGAGCCGACCCGACGGGTGCGTCGCGATCTGGTCGCCGTGCTCCAGCAGGCGCTGCAGCCCGATCCTGGCGCGCGCATGCCCAGCGCCAGCGCCCTGTCGCTCGAGCTGGGCAAGGTCCTGGACAACCGGGTGGTCGACGCGCTGTCGGCGGATCTTCGTGCGCAGATCGGGGCCTTCGTCCGGCGTAATCGGTGGCGCCTGGTCATGGCTGTCGGCCTCGTGCTGGCGGCTGTCAGCGCGGTCTATGGCATCGGCGCCCTCGGGAAGCTGCTGGACGCGCGCGCCCTGGAGGCCGAAGGGCAGCAGCGCCTGGCCGCCGCCCAGCGACTCGCCGAGCGAAGCGGCATCGACGCCCCCGAGGTGCACGCGGCGTTCGAGGCGGTGGTGGGCGATCCCAAGCTCGCTCGGACCCGGGCGGTGAGCGAAGCCTGGGGCTGGTGGGGGCGCGCCCACCCCCACGACTCCGACCAGCAGCGGGCCGGACTGGTGAAGGCCTACGTCCTCGCGCCAGATGGTGGATCCCTGCACCGAGCCCGCCGCGACCTCGCCCGCCACCTGGCCGATCAGGGGCTGTGGGAGGCGGTCCAGGGACTCGCTGACGTGGACGCCGATCCACTCCCCGAGGACCTCTCCCGCCAGCTCGTGCTCGCCCGGTGGGACGCTGCGGGAGCCCGGACCCAGGCGGTGGACCCGCGGATCGTCGCCCTGCTGGACCACGCGATGGTCCTCGAGCGACCGGTCCTGCGGGACGTGATGATCGCCGGGCCGGGCGAGCTGTTGATCAGCGCCGAGTCGCACGTGGAGCAGCTCGTCGACGGCGCCCCCGGCGAACGGTGGCACCTGGCCGGCTCGGTCGGCGCCTTGCGATCCGCCGAAGGCGTGTGGGTGCTGGTCTACGACGAACACTCGCGCTGGCCCGTGCGCCTGCTTCCCGGTGGGGTGACCGAGCGAGCGGACATGCCGCTCGAAGGCCGACACTCCATCGCCGGCCTGGCGGTCGGGGACGCGGACGCCGACGGGGTGGACGAGCTGTACACCAGCGTCGGCTACCCGGCGCGGCAGGTGCTGGTCGCCGAGCCTCCCTTCGACCCGGCACGGGTGCTGGCGACCACCGACGGGCGGCCCACCACCGCGCGCTTCATGACCCTGGCCGAGCTCGACGGGGACCCGGGCCTGGAGATGCTGCTGGCGTTCGCCGACTGGGACGGTCGAGAGGTGCGCGTGCTCGACGGCCTCCCGGAGCATCCCACGGTGCGGGGCCGGTTCGCGATGGAAGTGGCTGGGCTGCTGCTCGCTCCCGGCGACGATCTGCCACGCACGGCGTGGGCGGTCGGCAGCGCGGTGGGCTCTGCGCCTGCGGGCAGACGCTTCGGCTCGCCGCGTCGCCTGGTGGAGTTCGCGGTCGGGGCCCGACCCGGGTCGGAGGCCGCGGGCGCACCGCAGGTCTCCGCGACTCGCGAGCTCGTGCTCCCGGTGGAGGCCGCGGACGTGTTCCTCGTCCGCCTCGGGGGGCGCCCCCTCTTGCTGACCGGTCGCGACGATCTGGTGGCGGTGGATCCCGAGCGCCTGGAGGTGGTTGCGGTGGTGCCGGGGCTGGCGCCGCGCACGGTGGGCGACCTGGACGGCGATGGGGACGACGAGGTGGTCGTGGTCCACAAGGACCGGCGAGCGATGATCCTCGGCCTCGCTGACGGGCCGCCGTTGCCGGTCCGTGACCTGCGCGGTGAGCGGGACCCGCCGGCTGGTGCGCCGCCCGGCGCAGGGTCGGTCTGGGAGCGCGCCGAGCACCTGGCGGCGCTGGGACTGGCCGGGGACGCGTCGCGTGCCTTCCTCGAGATCGGGCGGAGATCCGACGAGATCGGGTTGTTGGCTCTCGTGCGGGCGATGGAGATCGCCGAGGCCGAGCTTCAGATGCACACCGCGCTGGAGGCCGCCCGGCGGCTGGCGTCGCGCCCGGACGCCACGCCCGATCTGGTCGCCCGGGCAGCGCGGGTGCGGGTGGAGCTCCACGATCTCGCGAGCATCGAGGGCGGGGCACCGGAGGGAGCGGGGACATGGCTCGAGGAGGTCGGGCGCGCACTCGCCAGCGCCCCGACCCTGGACTTCGAGGCACCCGAGCCGCGCCTGCGCCTGGGCCCGGACGGTCCGGGTCGGGTGCGCTGGAACCCCGTGGTGGGTGCGCTCGAGCTGGATGCGGTGGGTCCCGGCGCCACGCTCGTCGAGGTCCCTCTTCGCTGGGACGAGCCCGTGCTGGACCTGGAGATCGACCTGCAAGTGGACGAGATCTCCTGGGGATCGACCCTGCAGCTGTGGCTGGGCGGGCAGCGCGTGCTCTCCCTCGGGCGCGGCGGCCCCGGACCGCGGGCGGACCAGGAGCTCAACCTCAGCGCGGGATCCGTGCGCCACACCCTCGATCGGGGGCAGTTCCAGTGGCGCGGGGTGCTGAGGGTCAGCCTGGTGGACGTCGACGGCAGGCAGACCATCGCCCTGCATGGTCCCGACGGCGCGCCGCTGGGGGTCAGCGAGCTGCCCGGACCCATCGCGCACGGGCCGCTCGACCTGCAGCTGCTCACCCGCGGGCTTCCCGACCTCGGTCCCCGCACCCGGGTCCGGGTACGCCGGATCACCCTCCGAGGGGTGGAGATCGACCCGGCACGCTCCACGGCGGATCAAGGCTGGCGCGCGATGATCGGGGATCCCGATGCGCTGGAGGCGGTCGCAGCCGGCCCGCCAGGCCTCGCCGCCGCCCAGGCCGCGGCCCGCCTCGGCAGGCACGACGAGGTGCCGTTCGCCGAGCTGGCCCTCGCCGATCGCCAGACGCTGGTTCGCACCCAGCCCGACGTGTGGCTGCCGCGGGCACGCCGTCTCTCTGCGTCGGAGTTCGCGGCTTCCTTTCACCCTTTCTGGCTGGCTGCGACCCACCAGGATCCGGTGTTCCAGGACATCGTCGGCGACCCCGCGCTGGCTGATCTGGACCTGTCTCGACCCGAGCTGCGCCCGATCGCGGTACAGCGCGCCCTCACCCTCGCGCGGCTGGGTCGGAGCACCGAGGCGCGGCAGCTGATGGAGGCCCTCGCCGCCTGGGACGAGCCTGTCGAGCTGTGGTTGGCCCTCGCGCGAACCCGGGTGCGGCTCGGCGACGAGGCGGGGGCGCGGGAGGCGGTGGAGCGCCTGCTGCAGAGCGCCGACGACCGGCCGTTCGCCGAAGATCTTCTCCGGGAGGAGCCCGCGCTGGCCCGACTCGTCAGCCTGGGGCCTCCTCCGCAGGCCCTGCCCCTCGAGCCGGAGCCGGCGACCTCGACCCGGCGCCCGCGGTAGGGTGCGGCGCTCCGGGGGTTCGGGTGAGGCGGTTCGAGCGGGACGGTCGGTTCTGGGAGATCGAGGCGGACGGCGCCTTCGTCGTCAGCGGGAGCGGGCGGCTGGGCACGGACGGCAGGCACACCCGCAAGCGGCTGGCGTCTCCGGCAAAGGCCAGGGGGGACGTCGAGAAGCGCATCGTACGCAGGCTCGCGGAGGGCGGCTGGGCAGAGGTCGTCGTGCGCCTGCGCGTACAGGTCGATCTCACCCCGCGGGTGCTGGACCTGGACGAGGCCGAAGCGGCGCGCTGGCGGCGGGATCCTCGGGACGTGGAGCTGGACGTCGCCGCCCTGGCCGGCCTGGATGCGGTGGTGGACGCGCTGGTCCATGGTCCCACCCTGGAGCTGCACCGCCCCCTCGACGCGCGCTGGCTCGCCCCCGGAGAGCCCCGGCGCCTGCGGGTCGATCCCAGCCGGGTGCGCCTGCGCGAGCTGCTCCTGGCGGCGGACGAGCCCACCTGGCAGCGCTGTCTGTCCCTGGCCCGCGGCCGAGCGTGGCCCGACGACCCTGGCCAGCGCGAGTTCGAGCTCGCCTGTGCGTTCGCTGGCACCGCGGTGTCGGACGCAGCCGTCGCCAAGCTGGCTCCACTACCCAGGGACAAGCTCCCGTTTGCAGAGTTCGCCTCCCCGGACGGCTTCCTCCGCCTGGTGCGGGTGTCCGGCCGCGGCACCCTGCCCCGCGACCTGCGCGCCTATCTGCCACGCCTGCTCTTGCGGCATGGCCTCTCCGCCCTGCCCGCCGTGCTCGCCCTGGCCAGGCAGCTGGGCGACGATGGGCTGGATCTCGCCCTGCGGGTGCGCCACGCAGACGTCGTCGAGTACGTGCTCGCCGCGTGGAAGCGGGCGGGTGGACCCGGTCCAGCCGAGGAGGCCCTGCGGCGCATGGCCGACTGGACCCTCGCCACCTTGGCCGAGCGCGGAGTGACCGGCAGCGCCCTCGAGCTCGCCCGGGATCTGGCCTCGGACGCCGATCTGGTCGCGGACCTGCTGCCCTTGCTCGACCCCGCTGCCCAGCGTCGGGTGCGCGGCTGGGCCGGTGCGGACGAGCCCGAGCGGGAGGCGGTGGACGTGCTCCCCGCCGTGCTCGACGCGATCGCCCGACCCCAGGCACCCCCGTGGCTCAACCTCGCCCGCCTGCCTGCCCTGCTCACCGACGACGACCGGGTCCTGACCCCCGAGCAGCGCCTGGTCGCCGTGCACGTCCTGCGGGCCTGCGACGAGGACGAGGTTGCCCTGGACGCGCTCGTCGTGCTGTGCAGCGCCACCAGCCTGTCCGAGTTCGCCGTCGCCGTGCTCCACCAGTGGGACGCGGCGGAGGCGGCGACGCTGTTCTCGAAGGGGCGCTGGTACTACGAGCCCGAGCTTCAGCGCTGGATGCGCGACAAGAGCGTGCCCGAGGGGCGGACCGTGCCCTGGCCACTCCGCGCGGTGGCGGCGGTCGGTCAGCCGGAGGCGTGCGACGCCCTGGGGCGGCTGCTCAAGGACTGGGGGCGGCGCAAGGGTCGCTATGGCGAGCTCGTGCAGGTGGGGGTCGACGCCCTCGCCGAGATGCCCTGGGACAGCGCGCTCACCTGGCTCGGCGCCCTCGCCCGCACCACCTCCAAGGCCCGGGTCGCCGCCGAGCTGAACCTGGCCCGGGTGGCCCGGACCCGCGGCCTGCACCGCGACGACGTCGAGCTGGTCGCCATTCCGACCTTCGATCTCGCGCCCGGCCAGCCGGTGATCCTCGACGTTGGCCCGCGGCGCTTCGAGGGGCGGTTCGACACCACCCTGCGCCCGGTCCTGGTCGACGAGCAGGGCAAGCGGGTGAAGGGCCTGCCCCGCAAGCGCAAGACCGACGATGCCGCCAAGGCCTCGGAGGCGAGCGCGCGCTGGAAGCAGCTCACCAAGGACGTGCGCACGACCCGCACCAACCTCCTGCGGGTGTTCAGGCGTGGACTGCGTGAAGAGCGAGATTGGTCCGGGATCCTCCAGCACCTGCGTACCCACCCGCTCGCGAGCCTGGTGCTGTCGGGGCTGGTCTTCGAGCAGGCGGGCGTGCCCCTGCGGTTCGACGAGGCAGGCGACGCCGTGGACGTCGACGAGGAGCCCGTGGCGCTGGGTGGGGCGATCCGCCTGCTGCACCCGGTCCACCAAGCCCCGGAGGTGCTCGGCGCCTGGCGCGAGCACCTGCGCGACTACGAGCTCATCCAGCCCATCGAGCAGCTGGATCGAGCGCACTACCGCCTCGACGCGAGCGAGGGACCGCGCATGGGCGATCTCGTCGGCACCGGCCTCACCAAGGGGGCCCTGGCGGCGCTGAAGCACTCGGGCTGGGAGTGGCGGCTGAAGCGCCTGGACGAGGGCGGCCTGTCCTACCTGGACGCCCTGACCCTGCGCCTGGGCACGGCCCGGGTGGAGGTCGTGTTCGGCGGCACCCCCACCCTCGACGAGCTGGTGGTGGTCACCATCGCTCGGGTGGACGTGGACGGCGGCTGGGGTGCGCACTCGCCCGTGGTCTACAGCGAGGTCCTCCGGGATCTGCTCCGTGCCGGCGAGATCGGGTGAACGAGCGGGACTTGCCGGGTGCCCGAGCCTCGCCTACCGTCTGCGACCGCCCTGCACGCCACACCCCCGGAGCAGCCATGAGCGCCCCGTCCATCCAGCGGCCCCCGGCCGAGGTCCGCTACCAGGCCGAGCTCGCGCGCCTCATCGCCCAGGACACCGCCCCGCGACCCCCGGGCTGGCGCCTGTCGCTGCAGGCGGTGCGCAGCTTCCTGTGTGGTGACAAGAAGCTCGGGATCGAGGCCAAGTTCGTGGGAAACCAGGGCCTGGTGGAGCGGGCGATGGTGTCGCTCGCGACCCAGCGCGGCCTGCTGCTCATCGGCGAGCCCGGCACGGCCAAGTCCATGCTCTCGGAGCTGCTCGCCGCGGCGATCTCGGGGGACTCGTCGCTGGTCATCCAGGGCGGCGCCGCCACTGGCGAGGAGCAGATCAAGTACGGCTGGAACTACGCGCTGCTGCTCAACGAGGGGCCGACGACCCGGGCGCTGGTGCCGGGGCCGGTCTACGCGGGCATGGCGGCCGGAAAGCTGGTTCGGTTCGAGGAGATCACCCGCTGCCCCAGCGAGGTGCAGGACGCCCTGCTGTCCATCCTGTCCGACCGGGTCCTCGCCATCCCCGAGCTCGGCGACGTGCCCGAGGCGAGCCTGCTGGCCCGGGCGGGGTTCAACGTCATCGCGACCGCCAACACCCGCGACCGCGGCGTCAACGACATGAGCGCCGCCCTGAAGCGCCGCTTCAACTTCGAGACGGTGCATCCGATCGGAGACTTCGCCACCGAGCTGGCCCTGGTGGAGCGGCAGTCGGCGGCCATGCTGGAGGCGTCGGGGGTGCCGCGCTCGGTGCCGAGGGACGTGCTGGAGGTGCTGGTCACGACGTTCCGCGACCTGCGGGGCAGCGGGGGCGAGGCGTCGGCGATGGACCGGCTCAACACCATCATGTCGACCGCCGAGGCGGTCAGCGTGGCCCACGCCGCCGGGATCCGCGGGCACTACCTGCGCGGCGGGGACGCCTCGCCCGCGGACATCGTCGAGTCCCTGGCCGGCGTCGCGGTCAAGGACAACAGCCAGGACCTGCAGCGGGTGCGGCGCTACCTGGAGCAGAAGGTCAAGGACCGCAAGGGATCGGCCTGGAAGGCGCTGTATGAGGCGCGCCACCTCCTGGACGGCTGATGGTCGAGCGGCTCACCATCGTCGGCGTGCGCCACCACAGCCCCGCCTGCGCGCGGCTGGTCCAGCAGACCCTCGCCCGGCTGCGGCCGCGCTTCGTGCTCATCGAGGGGCCCGACGACTTCAACGGTCGGCTGGGTGAGCTCACCCTCGACCACGAGCCGCCGATCGCCCTGTTCACCCACCACTTCCGCGAGGATCAGCGCTACGCCTCCTGGGCCCCGTTCTGCGTGCACTCGCCCGAGTGGGTCGGCCTGCGCGAGGGGCTCGCCGCGGGGGCGGAGGTGCGCTTCATCGACCTGCCTGGCTGGACCGACGCCCTGCGCGGCCTCGAGAACCGCTACGCCGACGGGCCCGCGCGTGCCGATCCTTCCGCAGCACTGGCCGAAGCCACGGGCGAGATCGGCTACGATGCCGTGTGGGACGCACTCTTCGAGCTGCCCGAGCCCGATGGCCTCGCCGAGCGCCTGACCGTGTACTTCGACGGCCTGCGCGAGCACGTGCCCGCCGCACCCTCCGACCTCCGGCGCGAGGAGCACATGGGCGCGTGGATCCGGTGGGCGCTCGGCCAGGGGGGCGAGGTGCTGGTCATCTGCGGCGGCTTTCACGCCCCCGCCCTGCGCGCCCTCGCCGCGGGACCCGCCGAAGCCTCCCCCCCGGAGGTGCCCGCGCCCCCCGCCGACGCGCGCTGCGAGACCTGGCTCATCCCGTTCACCCAGCGCCGCCTCGACAGCTTCGCCGGCTACGCGAGCGGCCTGCCCTCGCCCGCCTGGTACCGCTGGGTCTGGGACGAGGGGGCGGACGAGGCGCCGCGCCGGGCCCTGCGCGCGACCGCCGAGCGGCTGCGCGAGCGCAACCAGGTCGTGTCCGTCGCCGACACCATCGCCGCGTGGACCCAGGCCCTCGCCCTGGCGCGGCTGCGGGGGCGCACCTCGGTCGGACGGGTGGACCTGCTGGACGCGGTCGCGAGCACCTGGGTGAAGGAGGCGCTGGACCAGCCCTTGCCCTGGTCGGAGCGGCGCACCCTGTCCGCCGCGACCCATCCGGTCCTGGTCGAGCTGGTGGCAGCACTCTCTGGAGATCGGCGAGGAACGCTGCATCCCGACACACCGCTCCCCCCGCTCGCCCACCATGTCGCCCGGGTGCGGGAGGAGCTCGACCTGCAGGCGCCCGCGGTCGGCAGCAGGGAGGTCGTGCTGTCGACCAGCCAGCCCGACCACGACCCGCGCCGCTTCGCGCTGGAGCGCATGCTGCTCCTGGGCATCGCCGGGATCGTCCGCGCCTCGCGCCCCGACGCCCTGGAGCAGCGCTACGTCCTCGGTCGCCACCCGGACGCCGAGGTCAGCGTGCTCGAGGCGTCCGCCTACGGACCGACCCTCGAGTCTGCGGCGACCGCGCGCCTCGAGGAGCGGGCCGGCGAGGCACAGAGCTTCCCCACGCTGGTCGCGGTGCTGACCGCCGCGTTGCGCGCGGGCCTGTCTCGCCTGTCCCAGCGCGCCCTCGACGCCCTCGAGGACGCGGCCCGGGCGGAGCGCGAGCTGGGGCCGCTGGGCACCGGTCTGTCCGGCCTGGTCGGCATCCTCCGCCACGGCGCGCTCACCCCGTCGCAGCGCCACCTGCTCACCGCGGTCGCCGATGCGGCGGTCGACCGGGGGCTGTGGCTGGTGGAGGGACAGACCGGCGATGCGCCCCTGGATCTCGGCCGGATCGGGGCGGTGGTCGGCCTGCGCGACGCATCCGCGCAGGTCGCGCTCACGATCCCGGTCGATCGGGTCGCGGGCGTGTTCACCCGGGTGTCCGGTCGCGCCGACGCCCCGGCGGACCTGCGGGGTGCGTGCCTCGGTGGCCTCGCCAGCCTGGGGACCGAGACCCTGGAGCGCACCGCCGAGCTCGCCCTCACCGCGGTCGATGGCCTGCCGCCCACCCGCCTCGGCGACTACCTGGCGGGGCTGCTCACGGTCGCCCGGGAGGTGCTGTCGACCGACGCCGGTCTGGTCGAGGGCATCGACGGCGCGGTCGGCGCCCTGGACCCGGTCGAGTTCGGGGTCGCGCTGCCCTCCCTGCGCCAGGCCTTCGGGGTGCTGCCCCCCCGGGAGCGCGCCGATCTCGCGCGGGTCGTCGCCGCCCTGCACGGCGCGCCGGGGGCCAACCTCCAGCGCCGGCTCACCGCCTCGCCGGTGGACCTCCACCACGCCGCGACCCTGCAGGTCCACGCCCGCGAGCTCCTCGCCAACCACGGGATCCGCGTATGAGTGACCTCGACGATCTGGCACGTTGGCGGCTGATCCTGGGCAAGCCTGGCGAGGCGGGTGGCCTGGGCTTCGGCGGCAACGCCACCGCGGCGAAGATGGACGTGGCGCTGGAGTTCCTGTACGGCCGCGAGCCCGGCGACGGCGACTCCGGTCAGGGCGCCTCGAAGGGGCCGCGCATGGCCGGTCAGGGAGACTCGGTGCTGACCGTGCCCGACTGGATCAACACGATCCACGAGCTCTTCCCCAAGGAGACCATCGAGCGCCTGGAGCGGGACGCGGTCGAGGTGTACGGCATCGACGAGGTCGTCACCAACCTGGAGGTGCTGGAGCGCGCCGAGCCCAACCCGGCGCTCCTTCGGGCGGTGCTCAAGACCAAGCACCTCATGAACCAGCAGGTGCTCGCGGCGGCCCGAGCGCTGGTGCGCAAGGTGGTCGAGCAGCTGGTCCTGGCGCTGGCCCAGGAGGTCGAGCGCGCCTTCTACGGGGTCGTCCAGCGCAGCCGCTCCTCGCGCTTCGCCTGGGGGCCGCTGGATCTGCGCAGGACCATCGACCGCAACCTGAAGAGCTACGATCCCGAGACCGGGCGGATCATCCCCGAGAAGGTCTACTTCTTCGACCGCACCTCGCGTCGGATGCGGCGCTGGCAGGTGGTGCTGGTGGTCGACCAGAGCGGCTCGATGCTCGACAGCGCCATCCACTCGGCCATCACCGCGTCCATCTTCCACGCCCTGCCGGGCATCGACTGCCACCTGCTGGTCTTCGACACCCAGGTGGTGGACCTCACCAGCGACGTGAACGACCCGGTCGAGACGCTGATGCAGGTGCAGCTGGGTGGAGGCACGGACATCGCCAACGCCATGGAGCACGCCGCCACCCTGGTCTCCCAGCCGACCCAGGCCATGGTCGTGCTGATCACCGACTTCTACGAGGGCGGCTCGCCGGGCCGGCTCGAGCGGGTCACCGCCCAGCTGTGCGCCCAGGGGACCCAGGTGCTGGGCCTCGCCGCCCTCGACTCCGAGGCGAACCCGGCCTACGACCGGACCCTCGCCGAGCGGCTGGTGGCGGTCGGGGCCGAGGTCGGCGCGATGACCCCGGGGCAGCTGGCCGCCTGGGTCGCCCAGAAGATGCGTCGATGAGGGCCGACCTGCTGGCGCTGACCGACGACGCGCTCATCGAGCTGTCCAACAAGGGCACCGTGCGCAGCGCCCACAAGCGCCTCGACGCCGGGGGGGCACCGGCCCTGACCCTGGACGCCGACGGCACCGTACACGCCACGTTCGAGGACGGCGTGACCTGTAGGCTGCCCCCCGGTGTGCCCCTGCGCGACGCCGACTGCTCCTGCCCGGCCTCCCGGCTCTGTCGCCACCGGATCATGGTCGTCATCGCCCTGCGCGCCCACGCAGACGACGACGCGCCTGCCGCGGACGAAGGCCCGCTCCCGGAGCTCGACGTCTCGGATGAGATCCTCGAGAGCCGGCTCGGAAAGCGCCTCCTCGCTCGGGCGCGCCAGGCCTGGCAGGCGGGCTTCGAGGCCACCGTGCGCTTCGGTCGCCCCACCGAGGTGCAGCTTCCCACCTGCACCCTGCGCTTCCTCGTGCCCTGGGACCTCGCCCACGTGCGCTGCGACTGCAAGCAGGCGGTCGACTGCGAGCACGTGGCGCTGGCGGTCTGGACCCTGGGCCGGGTCGATGGCTTCTCGGGCGAGCGGCGCGTGGCGGTCGGCGGCGAGGGGCGCAGCGACGACCGCGAGCTGCTGGCCGAGGTGCTCGCCCTGCAGGCCGACCTGCTCCACGGGGGCTGGGCGGGGGCGTTCAGCGCGCTGCAGGCCCGGCTCGCAGCCCTCACCCAGCGCCTGGACAAGGCCAGGTGCGTGTGGCTCGTCGACCTGCTGGCCGACCTCGAGGACGCGGTCGGTCACTACGAGGAGAGGTCCGCCACCGCCGACGCGGTCCAGATCGGTCGGCTCCTCGGCGAGCTCGGACTCCGGGCCGCAGCGACCCCGACCGACGCGAGCCCGCGCAGTGCCCTGCACGGAGCCTCCCACGCGGGCACCACCGAGCTGGACCGGGTGACCCTGTACGGGCTGGGCGCGCGCTACCGCCGCCGGGGCCGACGCGGCGAGCTGCAGCTGTTCTTCGTCGACAGCGACGTGGACGACGCCCTGGTCATGTCCCGGACCTACGACAGCGGTGACGACGAGGTGGACGCGCCGACCGGACCGGAGGTCGGCGAGCGGCGGGTCGCGGGACAGCAGGTGCTTGCGCTGGCGGTGGCGGCCCGCTCCACCGACCGGGCGGTACGCAAGCCCAACCGTGAGGTGAAGATCGGCGTGGAACGGGGATCATCGGGCGGCGGTCGCTCCCAGGGCCGGCGCATTCGGGAGGCCGGACGCTCGCTTGCCGAGGTGCGCGCCTTCCTGGCGGCTCGGCAGCCGGCGGTCTTCGACGCCCGGGTGAAGGCGCGCCAGGTGGTCATGACCCGCTTCGTCGCCGTGGGCGCGATGGGCTGGGATCCGGGGCGCCAGCTGGTGTGGGCCTGGGTCCTGGACGAGGTGCCCACCGAGGACAACGCCCCCGCCGGTGCCATGCTGATCGCGGAGTGGCGCCCCGAGACCCCCGGTGCGCCTGCGGCGGTGGTCGACGCGCTGCGGGCGGGCACGGAGGTGGTGCTGGCGGCGGAGGCGCGGCTGAGGGCGGGCCAGCTCTGGCTGCAACCCACCGCGATCGGGTGGAGCGGCCGGTACGTCTGCCCGGATCTGGAGCCCGAACGCGAGATCCCGGACCTGGTGCTGGCGCCGCTGAGCGCCGGGGACACCGTGCTCACCCAGGCGGTCGACGCGGCGGCGGCCCACCTCGCGCGGCTGGTCGTGCGCGGGCTCGGCCACCTGACCGTGCCCCAGCGCCAGTCCTGCGCCAGCCGGGCCCGCGACCTGGCGAAGCTGGGCCTCGACGGGCTCGGTCAGGCCTTCGCCGAGCTTGCCGAGGACGCCCCCGACGGCGCCTGCGACCGGGTGGCGTCCTGGCGGCGCGCGTGGGCCTGGGTCGTCGGGCTCGGCCACGTGATGGCGGTCGAACCGTAGGATTCAAGCAGGGTTTGTCGCGGTGACGAACAGGACCTGACCGTTCTTGGAGCCCACGTCGTGCACCTGCACGTCTACGAACCCGGCGGCCTCGAACTCCGCGACCATCTGCTCGTGGCCGACCACCCACACCGGCGGGGCCTGACCGAAGAGCTTCATGACCCCGAGGAGCAGGGAGTAGGGCACGAGGCCGCCCTTGAGGCAGACCGTGCTGCTCACGAAGTGGCCTCCCGGCACCAGGAGCTCGCGGAAGCGGGCCAGGGTCGCGGCGCGGTCGGGCACCAGGTGGAGCAGGCTGAAGGCCATCAGCACGTCGAGGCTGTCGGGCTCGAAGGCCTCGGTCTCGTGGATGGTGCCGCAGTGGAAGTGCACGTTGTCGGCGCCCTGGGCATCCCGCTTGCTGGTCGCGATGCGGACCATCTCGGGGGAGAAGTCGAGCCCGTGCACCTCGCCAGCGTCGGGGCCCAGGATGAGGGCGAGCGAGCCCGTGCCACAGCCCACGTCCAGCACCCGGGAGTCCGGCCGGAGCAGGCGCTTCGTGATGGCGATCTTGCGCTCGAAGGCCTCTGGATCGTCGACGGGCTTCTGGGAGTACTTCTGCGCGATCTTGTCCCAGAAGGAGGGGTCGGTGCGGGGCCTGGGGCTGGCAGCGTTCATGGCGGATCCTCCGCGGCATCGGGTTCGCAGGGAATACGCGGCTTCGGCCCAGACTACCCGGTGCAATCCTGCGACCCGGCGTCCCACGGATGGACCGGCGGGGGGATCGTAAAATTCACGGCGTTCGACGAGGTCTATTGCCCTCGAACAGGTCGGCGTTCGCGCGGAAGGTCTCGATGACACAGGACCGGGCGGCCCGCAGCCGAGTGGTGGTCCGCAGGTCCGGGTGCGAGATCAGCCACAGGTCGGCGAGGTGGTTGGGGCTCGGTCGGTGCAGGCGCTGCAGGCCCTCGACCTGATCGCCGACGTAGACGGGCAGGGTGACGATGCCGAGGCCGGCCAGGGCGCCCAGCACGACGAGTTCGATGGTGCGCAGGGCGCCCCAGGTGGGCAGGTCCGGGTAGGCGCTCTGCTCGATGACGAAGCGCTGCACGGGCCCGTCGTCGAACCCCAGGTAGCGGGCGTCCGAGCCGGGATCCTCGGGGTCGAGACGCTCGGCGTGCTCGGTGGCCACGAAGCCGTCCATCAAGATGGGCGCGAGCTTGGTGCCGATGAGGTGCTGGGGGGGCTGGGCACCCAGGGCGAGGGCGCGCACGGCGAGGTCGGCCTCGCGCTTGGAGAGGTCGAAGAGGCGGGAGTCGGCGGTCATGCGCAGCTCGGTCCCCGGCGACTCGGCGCACCACGCGGTCAGCTCGGGCATGAGCACCCGGGCGACGTAGGCATCGCACAAGGTGAGCTCCACCGGGCCGGCCATCCGGTCGTCGAGGCCGAGGAGATCCCGCTCCATCGCGAACAAGTCGCGCTCGACCCGCTCCGCGCGGGGCACGAGGCGCTCGCCCGCGCCGGTGAGCTGGTAGCCGTCGCGGTGGCGGTCGAAGAGGCGGGGGCCCAGGGCCTCCTCCAGCGCCTCGACCCGGCGGGCGACCGTGGAGTGGCTCACCCCCAGCTCCGCCGCGGCGGCCCGGACTGCGCCGTGCCGGGCCAGGGCGAGAAAGTAGCGGACATCGTTCCAGTTCATGGGCGGAGGGTAGCAGAGCGGTCTTGACGCTGATTCGGCCTGGGCCTAATTAGACGGCATGCTAATTAGTGAGCAGTCGAGATGAGCGATGTCTTCGAAGCGCTGGCCCATCCCGTCCGCCGTGAGGTGCTCGAGCGCCTGCAGCAGGAGGGGGAGCTGTCCGCCGGGGACCTCTTCGACGGGCTCGACGTGAGCAAGCCGACCCTGTCCCACCACCTCAAGGTGCTCACCGAGGCGGGGCTGGTGGATCGGGAGCGTCGCGGCACCTTCGTCTACTACCGGATCGACCAGTCCATCGTGGAGGAGGTCGTGCACAAGGTGTTCGACCTGCTCGGCGTGGGCCACGAGAGGAGGGAGGTCACATGAAGCGGACCGCGCTGTACTGCCTCGCCCTTGCCGTGCTCGGCGCGCTGCTGGCCGCCTGGTACTGGCCGTCGCTGCCCGATCCCATGCCGACCCACTGGGGGGACGACGGCATGCCCGACGACTTCATGCCCAAGTGGATCGCCGTGTCGATCCTGCCGCTGGCGGCCCTCGTCGCGCCGGCGATCATCCTGGTCGCCGCCCGCCTCGACCCCCGCCAGGCCCACGTGCAGCGCAGCGAGATCGCGCTCTCGATCATCGCGATCACCACCTCCGCGCTGTTCCTGGTCGTGCAGTTTCTCGCCATCCAGGCCTCGATGACGCCGGGGCACTTCCTGGACGTGCGCGTCGGCGTGGCGGCGGTCGCCATGCTGTGGATCGTGCTCGGCAACATCATGCCCAAGCTGCGCAGCAACTACTTCGCGGGGATCCGCACGCCGTGGACGCTCGAGTCGGAGAAGGTGTGGCACCTGACCCACCGGGTCGCGGGATGGTCGTTCGCAGCAGGAGGCTTCCTCGCCCTGTTCTTCGCCTTCATCCTGCCTATGCAGAGCAACACCATCCCGATCCTGGGAGCGCTGATCGGCGCTGGGATCGTGCCCATGGTCTACAGCTGGTTCGCCTACCGAAAGCACCATCCGGACGGGGTGTCCGAGCCCGCCGAAGGGGAGGGGAAGTGAAGAAGATCCTGCTCTTGTCGCTGGTGCTGGCCGGGTGCCCGGACCCGATCGAGTCGGACACCGACCCGGTCGTGGGCGCCGGTCCTGCGGAGGAGCTGGCGTGGTCGGCGCCTGCAGACGGCCTCGAGCTGCAGGGCACCCTGACCCTGCCCGAGCGGGACGGTCCCGTGCCGGTCGTCGTGCTGGTCCATGGCAGCGGCCCCAACGGCCGGGATGCGGTGATGGCGGGTCAGTTCAACATGGGCTTTGGCTTCGAGCTGCGGGCCTTCGAGCAGATCGCTGCCGGCCTGCAGGAGCGCGGGGTCGCGGTCTATCGCTACGACAAGCGCACCTGCGTCACCGGCGACTGCGCGGGCAACGGCTACCCGACGCCGTCGGGGGAGCTCCTGGTCGATGACTTCGTCGCCGACGGAGTCGCGGCCGCAGCATCGCTCACCGCGAGCGAGGCCATCGACCCCAGCCGGATCTGGATCGCCGGCCACTCCCAGGGGGGCCAGCTGGTGCCGGCGATGGTGCGTGACGGTGGGCTCGCCGGAGGCATCGTGCTGGCGGGCAACCACGACCCCATCGACGTCACCCTGCGCTGGCAGCTGACCCACGGCGAGGACGTGCTGCGGACCGCCGGCTACACGGATGCCCAGATCACCTCGCTCATGGCGCCGGTGCGCGAGCTCGCGGACGGGGCCGACGCCATCCGCGACGGCACCTGGAGCGGAGGCAGCCTGGGCGGGGCGTCGGAGGCGTTCTGGCGCTCGTGGATGGACGCCGGCGACGCGGCGCCAGGGATCGCCGCCTCCCTCGAGCAGCCGCTGGTGGTGCTGGCCGGCGACTACGACTGGAACGTGCCCCCCGGCGACGTCGCCGCATGGGAGGCGACCTTTGCCGGAAACCCGGGGCCCCGGAGCGCCACCTTGCTGCCCTGCGTCACCCACGCCCTCAACTGCATCGCCGAGCCCGACTTCCGCCAGATCGCCCCCGGCGACGTCGGCACCGAGGTCGACGCGCGGATCCTCGACGCCATGGCCGCGGCGGTGACCGAGTGAGGCGGGTGTGGGGCCTGGTCGGCCTCGCCCTGCTCCTGTCCGGCTGCCCGAAGAAGCTCCCCGAGGGCGCGCGGGGCCCGGCCGAGAGCGTGGAGCTGGACGTGCCCGCGGAGGGCGTGACCCTGCGCGGCACCCTGACCCTGCCCGAGCGCGATCGCCCCGTGCCCGCCGTGATCCTCGTGCACGGCAGCGGACCCCACAGCCGCGATGCGCCCATGGGCGGCCAGGCCTACATGCCCCTGCCCGTGACCTACCCGATCTTCGCCCAGCTGGCCGAGGATCTGCAGCAGCGCGGCATCGCGGTCTACCGCTACGACAAGCGCACCTGCCTCTTGATGACCGGCTGCCCGAAGAACGACCCCGCCGGCGTGATGGGCATCACCATCGACACCTTCACCGCGGACGCGGTCGCTGCGGCCCGGGTGGTGCGCACCCAGCCGGGCGTCGATCCGGAGCGCGTGTGGGTCGTCGGCCACTCCCAGGGCGGCCAGCTGGTGCCGGCGATCGTGCGCGACGGCGAGCTCGCTGGCGGCGTGCTCATCGCCGGACCGTACGGCCCGATCGACCAGGTGCTCGCCGCCCAGGCCGACCGCTTCGCGGCGTCGGTCGAGGGGAGCACCGATGCCCGCGAGCTCGGGAGCGTGGCCGCCCTGCGCGGCATGGTGAAGGGGCTGCAGGGCATCCGCGAGGGCCGTCTCGAGGGCATGACCATCGGCGGCATCCACAGCTCGTTCTGGGCCTCGTGGATCCGGGCATCGGACGAGGCGCCCGACATCGCGGACGGCCTGACCCAGCCCCTGCTGGCCATCAACGGTGAGTACGACCACAACGTGCCCGTCAGCGAGCTGGACCTCTGGGAGGCGGACTTCGCCGACGACCCCGGCCCCCGCGCGGTCCTGCGCCTGCCCTGCGTCACCCACGCGCTGCTGTGCGTGAGCGAGCCCGACCCGGAGCAGGTGGCGCCGGACGACATCAGCACCTGGGTCGATCCGCGGATCGCCGAGGCCATCGCCGCGCAGATCGGCGCGCGCTGATCGGCGTCGAAGGCAGATCTTCAAGGAACTTCCTCCGCCGCGCAACGCAGGAGCACGCCAGCCGTGGATCGGGTGCATTCACGCTGGAGGTGCACCCATGTCCCACGCTGATCTCACCATCGTCGGAGCCGGCCTGGCCGGACTGACCGCCGCCGTGCTCGCCGCCCGGGCGGGCCTGTCTGTCACCCTGTGGACCGGTCGGGAGGCAGGCGGCCGCGCCCGCACCGACGTGGTCGACGGCTTCCACCTCAACCACGGTGCCCACGCGCTCTACGACGCAGGGGTCGCGGCCCGCACCTGGCGCGAGCTGGGCCTGGACCTGTCCGGGGGCGCCCCGAGCTTCACCTTCTGGGCGGCCCACGACGGCAAGCGAACCCGCCTGCCGGTGGACGCGGTGAGCCTGGCCCGCAGCGGTCTGCTGGGCGTGGTCGACAAGGCCCGGTTCGCCGGGATCCTCACGCGCATGGGCGGCCTGGCGGACAGCGTCGCCCCCGAGCTGACCTGGGGCGCCTGGCGCCGGGAGCAGGCGGCGGACGGCACCACGCTCGCCGCCCTGTTGGACGCGCTCGCGCGACTCTCGACGTTCATCGCGGATCCTGCGCCGGTGCGCGCCGCGGTCCTCATGCGCCAGATGGGGCTGTCGGGCGGGGGGGTCACCTACCTGCACGGCGGCTGGCAGCGCGTCGTCGACCAGCTCCTCGACCTGGCGAGGTCGGAGGGGGTGACCGTGATCGCCGAGAACGCGCTGGGTGTCGAGGCGGTCGGCGCGGGCTTCCGGGTTCGGGGCCGACAGGTCGACTGCACCTCCGACGCCGTGTGCATCGCCGCGGGCGCACGGACCACCGCCAGGCTCGTCGATCGCCCGGCACCCGAGCTGGTTCCCGTCCGCGCCTGTGCGCTGGACCTCGGGCTGTCCGCGGTGCCCGACCCGTCCGTGCCCTTCGTGCTCGACCTGGACACCCCCCGCTACCTGTCCGTGCACTCCCTGGTCGCCGACCTGGCCGCGCCAGGCGGCCACGTGCTGCACGCCATCGGCTACGGCGATCACACCCGCGAGTCCCTGGAGGCGTTCGTCGATCGCTTCCAGCCGGGCTTCCGCGAGCACGTCGTCGCCGCGCGCTTCCGCCCGGCCATGGTCGTGCAGCAGCGGGCCCCCCGGGTCGACGCCCCCGAGGTGCCGGTCCAGCTCGCCCCGGGGCTCTTCCAGGTGGGCGACCACGTGGGCGAGGGTTGCCTGTCCGACGCCGCCGTGCAGAGTGCTGTGGACCTGATCGCCCGGCTGCAGGACACGACCGCCTGGCGCCATGCGGGATGATGCCGCCGTGAGCACCCTGCACCACCACCGGCCGCTCCTGCACGCCCTCGCCTATCGCATGCTCGGCTCCGCCACGGAGGCCGAGGAGGTCGTGCAGGACACCTTCGTCCGCGCCCTGGCGAGCCCTCCCGATCCCGCCCGCCCCATCCGCCCCTGGCTGGTGCGCGTGACCTGCAACCTGGCCCGAGATCGGCTTCGAAGGCGGAGGACTCGCGCCTACCACGGTCCGTGGCTCCCGGAACCACTGCGATCGCCGCCCGAGGATCCGAGTGCGGATCCCGAGACCCGCCTGCGTCTCGCCCAGACCGCGACCCTGGCCTGGCTGACCGCCGCGGAGGCGCTCACCCCGGAGCAGCGGGCGGTGGTGCTGCTCCGCGATGTGCTCGACTGGGACGTGGACGAGGTCTGCGGCGTGCTCGACCGGACCCCCGGCGCGGTGCGCTCGCTTCACCTGCGCGCCCGCCGTGCCCTCGCCGATGCCCCCGTGCCCGACGCCACTCCCGAGAGCCTGCAGGCCCACCACAAGGCACTGCAGGCCCTGCTGGTCGCACTCGTCGCCCGGGACGAGGCGGCGCTTCACCGCCTGCTGGCCGAGGACGTCGTCATCCGCTCCGACGGCGGCGGCGAGGTGCACGCCATCGGCAAGGTGCTGGTCGGTCGCGAGCGAGTGGCCCACGTGGTGCTCGCCATCGCGGTCGCCTCGGGCCAGGTCACCACGGCCGAGATCGTCGAGGTGAACGGCCTGCCCGCGTTCATCGCCCGCAGCGAGCCCCACCCGATGCCCCGCTGGCCGACCCGCAGCCTGCTCTCCCCGGTGCTCGGCGCTGACGGTCGCATCGTCGCCCTGCTCAACATCGTCGCGCCGACCAAGCTGGCCGCGCTCCAGGAACGGCCGTAGGCTGCGGGCACCCCCAGAGCCCCGGGACTCCCATGCACGCGAACGCGAGCCTGATCGAGCGCTTCTACCAGGCCTTCCAGCAGCAGGACGCCGAGGCGATGGCTGCCTGCTACCACCCCGAGGTCGTGTTCAACGACCCCGTGTTCAAGGACCTCCGCGGAGAACGGGCCGGGAACATGTGGCGCATGCTCTGCGGTCGGGCGACCGACCTGAAGGTCACCTTCAGCGACGTGTCCGCGGACGACGCGACCGGCCGCGCCCACTGGGAGGCGACCTACACCTTCGGCGCCACCGGGAACGTGGTGCACAACGTCATCGACGCGGCCTTCACCTTCGAGGACGGGCTGATCCGCACCCACACCGACACCTTCGATCTGTGGCGCTGGGCGGGCATGGCGCTGGGCATGAAGGGCAAGCTGCTCGGCTGGGCGCCGCCGGTGCAGGGAGCGGTGCGCAAGCAGGCCCTGGCCCAGCTGGTGCGGTTCGAGGAGAAGCGCGCCGCGAACGCCGCGTCCGAGTGATCACTCCCCGCTGGTCTCGCTGACGAACTCGACCCGGCGGTTCTTCGCCCGGCCCTCGGCGCTGTCGTTGCTGTCCTGGGGTCGGGTGGGTCCGTAGCCCTCCGCATGCAGGCGCTCGGGGGCGACGCCGCGAGCGGTCAGCGCGCTCACCACGGCCCGGGCGCGCTCGGCGGACAGGCGCATGTTCACCGCGACGCTGCCGGTGCTGTCGGTGTGCCCGCCGATCTCGACCCGCACCAGCTCGGGGTGGGCGAGCAGGGTGTCGGCGACTTCGTCGAGCAGGTCGGTGCTCTCGGCGCCCACGTCGGAGCGGCCGGTGGCGAAGTAGATCTGCTCGTCGATCTCGACCCGGTCGCCGAGGACGCGCACCCGGGCCGGGCGCAGCGGCACTTCGAGGGGCTCGGTCCGGGCCGTGGTCAGGTCGACCGACTCGTGGGCGACCCGCAAGCCGTCCGAGACGACGAAGATCTCCCAGAGGCCCGGATCGAGGGTGAGGGTCGCGCGCCCCTGGCGGTCGGTCGTCGCCTCCCGGTCGGAGGAGCCCTTGGCGATGATCCGGCTCTGGACGGCGTCACCGGTCGGGCCGCGCACGAGGAGCTCGAGCATGCGCGGCACCCGGGCCAGGGGGATCACCCGCTCGGCGAGGCCAGGGCGGAGGGTGGCGTCCACGACCCGCACGGGCTCGAAGTCGGGCGCCTCGACGGCCAGGGTGTGCTTGCCCGGCTTCACCCCGTCGAACGCCGCATAGCCGCCAGCAGCGTCCACGCGTGGGCCGTCGTCCAGGGACACCCGGGCGCCGAGCACGGGAGCGCCGTCGGGGCCCTGCACCCGCACCAGGGTCTGGGACCGAGTGGCGTCGGTCGGGGCGAGCTCGACCTGCAGCTCGGTCAGCTGGGCGCGGGCGGGCACGGTGAGGCGGGACTGCTCGAGGCCGAGGGAGGGCGAGGAGACCAGCACCCGCCAGTCCCCGGGAGCCAGCGCGAACAAGCGCGTGCCGTCGGGGCCCACCGGGGTGGCCTTGACGAAGCGCGGGCCGCCCAGGCGGATGACCGCGTCCTGTACGGGCTGTCCGTCGTGGGTGACCCGGACCCGCACCGCGCCGGGTGCCCAGGCGAGGGCGAGGCGGGCGGACGCTTCTTCGCCAACCAGGCGGAGATCCTGGGACTTGGCGGCGTACGGCGGGTGGTCCACCTGCACCGTGTGGCGTCCCTGACCCGCGTCGGTGACCGTGAGCAGGCCGCCCTGCACGGTCTGACCGACGTCGATCCCGTCGAGCTTCACCCGGGCGCCGCCGACCGGTCCTCCGTCTGGATCCACCACCTCCAGCGCGAGGGTCACGCCGGGGGCCTCGGGCTCTCCGAGGACCGTGTCGACCACGGTGAGCACGCCGGAGTCGGGGATGCGCGTGCGCTGCTGGGACATGCCCAGGCTCGGCGAGCGGAACAGCACCTGCCAGTCACCCGGGTCGAGGATCGCGCGCTCGACGCCATCGTGGCCGAGGGGCAGCTGCGGTCTCGGACTGGGTCCGGCGAGGCGCACCGACGCGTCGGGAGCCATGCCGTCGGGGCTGCGGGCGCGGAAGAGCGTGGCGCCGGGCTGGTAGCGGGCGACGACCAGCAGCTCCTGCAGGCCGCGATCGAGGTGGATGTCCTGGGAGAGCGGCTGGAGCTGGTCGCCGGACACGGTGAGGGTGCGGGCGCCCACGGAGAGATCGGGCAGCTGGAGCGAGCCCGCGGTCGAGGTCGTGCCCAGGGGTGCACCGTCCAGGGCGATCCTCGCCCCGGCGATCGGCTGGTTGTCGGGATCGACCACCCGCAGGTCCAGATCGGCGCCGCCGGCCTCAGGGGGCTGGAGCACGAAGTGCACGGTCGTCAGCTCGGTGGTGCGCTCGACGATCTCGACGCCGCGCTGCTGGGCGCCCAGCTCGGGGTGGTTGACCAGCACCTGCCACGGGCCCGGGCGCAGGACGAACGTGCGCTCGCCCTGGGCGCCGAGGTCGTACGGGCCCAGGCGATCGGCGCCGAAGAGTCGCGCTCGGACGCCGGGGATCGGCTTGTCCTCCCCGTCGGTCACCCGGAGCTGGACCGCACCCCGCTCCCAGGCGAGCAGCATGTCCTGGGACTCGGCGCCTTCTGTGGGAACGACGCTCAGCTCGGCCGCGCGGAAGGCCTGGGCCCGGGCGCTCACCGTGACCGGAGCCTCGCCGAGTCCGCCGACCAGCACGCCGCCCCCGCTCGCGCTCTCGCCGACCGGCCGCCCGTCCACGCTGACCCGAGCGTCGTCGATCGGGCGGTCCTCGGGGCTGTGCAGGTCGACGAAGACGGAGCGATCGCCCACCGAGGGGAGCAGGATGATCCGCACCGCCTCCGCAGGGGCGCCAGGCACGAGGTCGAGCTCGCGGGCCTGGGCGCCGAACCCGGGGCCTTCGACGTGCACGACGTGGGGGCCGGGCGGGACCGAAAGGCGCACGCTGCCGGAGGTGACCTGCACACCGACGCCCTCGTCCACCCGGACCGTCGCCTCGACCGGCTGGCCTGCCTCGTCCTGGACCTGGACGACGACGGGCACGGGCGCGATGGGATCGACCGGGGCGGTGCGATCGACCCTGACCCGCTCGCCCTCGGCGGCGCCTTCGGCCAGGTGACCGAAGCGACCGCCGACGCCGAGCACCGCCCGCCACCGTGCGGCCGCGAAGCCGGGCACCACGCCTGCGCCGAAGCCGGCGGTGAGCTGCACCGGGCCGACGTCCGCCCGCCCGGTGAGCAGGGCCTCGGCACCGCGGGCGACCGGCACATAGTCGGAGGGGGCGCCGTCCGGTCCGCGAGAGGCGAGGCGGGAGTGGCCGCGCAGCTCCGCGTTCACGACCAGGGGGTCGAACGGCCGCACGCCCAGGGCGACCCCGCCGAGCACCCCCGCGCCGCTGGCCACGTTGCCCTCCGGGGCGAAGGTGCGCAGGTCGAGCCCGGCGTTGGCGGTGAGCAGCAGGGGGCCGGCGCCGGTCGAGCCCAGCAGGTGCAGGGCCGCGCCCGGACCGCCGTCTCCCAGATAGCGCTCTGAAGATCCGGTTGGGAGGCGGACTTCTGCGGCAAGGCCCAGGGCGGGGGACGCGGGGTCCCGATCGGGCTTGGTGAGGCCGAAGCGGGCGTACGCGCGGATGTCCCCCGGGCTCGGTCCGCCCTTCTGCAGGTCGACCTCGGAGGTCCACACCGCGATGGCGGGCAGGCCGAGCCCGATGTCGACGCGATCGCTCACCGCGTAGCGACCCCCCAGGCGCACGCGGACCAGGTCGTCGATCTGGGCCTGGGCGGTGGTGGTGGTTGCGCGCAGGAGCGGGGCGGAAGCGACCTCGACGAGGCCGGACACGGCGAGGGTGCCCCGGGCCATGGACGCCGCGGACCGCAGCAGCACCGGATCGCTCACCGCACCCGACGTGGGCGGCGGCAGCTCTCCCGTGCCGTCGAAACCAGCGAGCGCGGGCGGCGGGAAGGCGCAGAGCAACAGCAGCGCGGTGCGACCGGACAGCATCGAGTCCAGGACTCCGAGGAGATGGGCCGCCACTATACGAGCGGGGGCTCGCGCCCGGTGGGGTCCCGTGGAGGAGAGCGATGCGCGTTGCTGTCGTCGTGGTGGTCGCGTTGGGGTCGATGGTCGGCGTGGAGGCGCTCGCCGGACCGGTCTGCGCCGTGCACCAGGACCCCTACAAGGAGCTGGAGGAGTGCATCGCCGAGGTCGACGAGGGCGGCCAGATCGTCCTGCCGTCGGGCGAGACCCTCGAGACCTCGGGCGTGGTGATCGGCCGATCGATGACGTTTCACACCGTCAATCCCGACCTACCCGCGACCATCCGTCACGTCCCCGTGCCCGAGGACATCATCGAGGGCGACCCGTTCGCCGCCGGCTACCCCGTGCCCCACGGGGCGATGATCACGGTGGAGGACGGTGCCGACGTCTCGTTCACGGCGGTGCGGTTCGCGCCGTTCGACGGCAACCCCGAAGCGCCCGGAGTGACCCTGTCCCGTGCCTTCCTGGTCACCGGCGGGCACCTGGTCCTCGATCGCATCGGCCTCGATCCCATCGTCTCCGCGACCAGTCGGGGCATCTCCAGCCAGCCGGGTGCATACCTCGCCGAGGTGCGTGGCACGTCGGCGGAGCTGACCGTCACCAACTCCACGTTCACCGACGTCGGGAGCACGCGGCACTTCGGCGGTGCCATCTACGTCGTGGGCGGCATCGTCAACATCGTCGGCGAGACCACCTTCACCGGGTGCGCCGCCTACAAGGGTGGGGCGATCAGCGCCTGGTACGGAGCGACGGTCAACGTGGTGCCGGACAACCGGGGCAACGCGCCCCAGTTCCTCGAGAACAACGCGGCCTGGCTCGGCGGGGCGATCTCGCTGGAGAAGGGCACCCCCAGCCTCTACGTCGAGGGCGCGACCTTCGAGGGCAACCGGGTCACTGCGGGCAAGGGTGGTGCTATCTACGCCGAGAACACCGACCTGCACCTCCTGGCCGCGCGCTTCGCCAGCAACGCCGCGGACGAGGGCGGCGCCGTGTTCCAGCTGCAGGGCAGCGGCCTCGTCGAGGCCTGCTCCTTCGAGGCCAACCAGGCCACCGCGGCGGATGGAGCGCACGGCGGCGCCATCGCGAACCAGCACCTCGACAGCTTCTCGGTGCAGCAGACCCGCTTCGAGGGCAACCTGGGCTCGGCCGGCGGCGCCATCCACATCGAGGGTGGCAACGAGGTCCACCAGATCGAGCGCAACCTGTTCTGCGCCAACACCGCGACCTTCGGCGATGCCCTCATCGTGGACGGCCAGGGCAGCGAGCAGCAGATCCGGATCGCGAACAACCTGTTGGACGGGCAGAATGCAGGTTCGTCCTATGGGATCTGGATCACCGGTCGCGAGTACGACGTGTCGCAGAACACGGTCGTGCGCCAGCCCGGGGGCGCGCTGCGGGTGGACGGGGGTGCGGGCGGCACGGGCTCCTTCCTGCGGCGCAACGTGGTGGGCTGGCTCGGCGAGGGCGGCGCGGTCGTGCTGGAGACCGCCTCGGATCAGCCCGGCACCATCGCGGAGAACTCCTGGTACGACGCGAGCGGCGCCTGGGCAGCCCCCATCCTGGTCGGTGAGACGGCTGGTCCGACCGGTGCCGGCGATACCATCGGCCCGCTGCGCTACACCGGAACCCGCGGCGATGGCCTGCTGGCATCGGGCTGTGAGGGCTGGCCCCACCACCTGCGCCCGGACAGCCCGCTGATCAACGGCTCGACCTGGGACACGCCGACGGTCATCGAGCAGACCCGGGGCGCGTTCGGCGGCACCGGCTACCTCCGCGTCGACGGGATCGCCGATCCCTGGACCACGGATGCCGACGGGGACGGGGTCGTCGCCATGTGGGACTGCGACGACTCCGACGACCAGCTGGGCGTCGAGTTGGTACAGTACGAGGATCTCGACGGGGACGGTGCCGCCGGGACGCACGTCGGTGGCTGGCTCTGCCAGCTGGGCCAGGGGAACTCCCTGGTCGAGGAGGACTGCGACGACCTGGACGGCAGTGTCACCGAGAACTGCGGCGACACCGGGGACACCGACGACTGGATCGACCCCGAGCCGGAGCCCGAGGACATCTACTGGTACGGCGGCTGCTCCACTGTGGGCGGTGGACCGCTGCTTCCGCTGTCCCTGCTGCCGCTCCTCCTCGTCGCCCGGCGACGCAAGAGGCCCGTAGGCTGATCGAAGGGCAGTGAAAGCGGCTTTTGAGCCCGCTGGCGGCGTGCTCGCTCGGGGTGGACAGCCGGGCGTCAGGGGCGCGGGGGTGGGTCCGGGGTGACCGTCTCGGTGGAGGTGCCCGTGCGTCTGCTCGCCGTCCTGCCCGCCTGCCTGCTCTCCCTGCCTGCCGCTGCCGCCGCCCTGGACGGGGCGGCCCTCGACGATGCCCTCGCTGCTGCCGACCGCGACGCCCACGTGTGCCTCTCCGACGCTGCGAAGGGCGGCGAGGTACCCGGCGGCGAGCTGGTCTTCCGCGCCGTGGTCGCCCCCGACGGCCGCATCGCCGAGGTGAAGGTCCTGCGCACGACCATGCAGAGCGCCGACCTCATCGACTGCGTCACCGGCGCCATCAAGCGACAGCAGATCGCCCGTCCCGACGGCGGCGGCTTCATGCCCGTCACCCGCGCCTTCGTGCTCTGGGATCCGCCCCCCGGCGAGAAGCCCGTCCGGGTGCAGGCGGCCCGTCGCGTCGCCGCCGACGCACTTCCCGATCTCACCGCCTGCCTGGACGCCCGACCGGATCGCCCGGACAAGCTCGCGATCGATCTGCTGGTCGCCAAGCGCACCGTGCACCCCGTGACCGGCGCCCTCCCCGCCGAGTGGGCTCGCTGCGTCAGCTCCGCCTTCCACGGCTCCCGGGTCGGTGGCGTGGGCTCGGTCCAGATCCACCTCGCCTGGAACGACGAGGGGGAGGGCCGGGTCGAGCGGGTGCAGTCGCGCAGCGCCGACGGCGGCGAGCAGCACGACCTCGAGGCCGACGACGGCAAGACCGCGAGCGCGGGCGAGCCGGAGCAGACCGCGGCAGTCGCCCGCTGAGCCCCGTCGAGCCACCGATCCCGGTGGCGCAAACGCCGAAGATCAGGTGAGGAGCTCCGAGATCACCGATGTGCTCCGCCCGGGGCCGTAGCCGAAGCTGGCAGTGGGCAGGCCGGCGGCGTGCAGGGCGGTCAGGGCGGCGTCGCTGGTGTTGCCGCCGATCCGACGGACGTGCAGTCCGCCCCGGAGTCGCCCGTTGCCCTTGCCCGCGAGCAGGATGGGGAACTCGGCGTTCGAGTGCACCCGACCGTCGGTGAGCTCCGACGTGCAGAGGATCGCGCACCGATCGAGCAGGGTCTTCTCGCCCTCGTCGAAGCGGCGCAGGGTCTGCAGGAAGGTCGAGAGCTGGGCCATCGTGAAGCGGGTGGCGGCGCGCACGGTGGCCTGGGGCAGGGGCTCGGTGTGGCAGGTGTAGTGCAGGCTGTCGGTGGCGCCGACCTGCCACACCACGACCCCCGCGCCAGCCGCGCTGAACTGCACCGTGAACACGCGGGTGAGGTCGCAGGCCAGCGCGATGGCCAGCAGCTCGCTCATCAGCGCGTTCTTCTCCTCGATCGGCTCCCGGCCGCCGTCGATGGGGTCGGTCGGTCGGGCGGGGGACTCGCAGGCGCCGTGGTTGCTGCCCAGGCGCCGCTCGAGCTCGCGGATCGAGGTGAGGTGACGATCGAGGCGCGGGCGATCGGCGGTGCCCAGCCTCCGGTCCAGGTCCGCGACCTGCCCGCCGACCGCGTCCAGCACGCTGCTGCGCACGAGATCCCGCTGGACCGAGCTGCCCTGGAACAGGCGATCGAAGAACGCTCTCGCGCTGTACTCTGACGGGTTGGGGTCGTTCGGGCCGTTGTGGCTGACGTGCTCGAAGGTCGAGCCCTCGTCGGTGCCGCGGAAGCGGGTGATCCCGACCTCCAGGCTCCGGTACGGGGTGCGACCGTCCCAGGCCTGGGCGACCAGCTGGTCGATGCTGGGCCGGGCGAACGTGGTGGCGATCGTGTCCCGGACGTTGCGGAGCTTGTGGTAGACGTCGCCGGTCAACATGCCGGTCATGCCGCTGTGGTGCGGATGGGTGGCGGTGCGGATCTCGAGGCCGGTGACGATGCTGAACGCGTCGCGCACCGGCGCGAGGGGGGCGAGGGCATCGGACAGCGGGAAGGCCGCGCCGGTTGCCGACGGGATCCAGTGCTCGGGGCGCACGCCGTTGCCCCAGAACCACAGACCGAAGCGGTCGGGCAGCTCGGAGCCATCGGCGTAGGCGTTGCCGTTTCCATTCAGCAGCAGCTCCAGCGGCGGCAGGGCCACGCTGACCGCGGCGCCCGCGAGGAGCCCGCGCAGGACGGTGCGCCGGTCGAGGGTGCTCACCGGTCCTCCAGGGTGCCGAGGCAGCTGACGACGAGGTCGTCGTAGTAGTTCTCCACCGGGCCGTGGCCGGTCTCGAAGCCCTGGCTGCGACACCACCCGTGGATGGCGGCGTCGCAGGCGGGTCCGAGGCGCCAGGTGGTGCCGTCGCACGGGCCCAGGTCGGGGTCGGAGAAGGAGACGATCTCCGAGTATTTCAGGCCTTTGACCCTGGCCTTTGGGGTGCAGACCACGTAGGCTGCGTCCCCGGAGTTCTCGACCGGCCCGTAGCCCGAGGCCTCCCCGCGGGCCGCGCACCAGCGGTGGATGGCGGCGTTGCAGTCGCTGCCCCAGCGCCGGCCGCTGGCGCCGTCGCAGCCGGGGTGGCGGGCGGCGAGCTCGGTGTAGGTCGTGCTGTGGTTGAGGGCGTGCTCGCCGTTCAGGCAGGCGAGGGTCGCGGTGCCGTCGTCGTAGTCCAGGCCGACTGGACCAAAGCCGGTGACCGCGCAGGGAGACGCGGCGCAGGTCCGCTTGATCGCCGCCTTGCACGCCCCGGATGCGCCATCGATAGCGACGGAGCAGGCACCGTGGCCGGCCGCGACCTGCCCCCAGGTGGCCTCCATCAGATCGATGTCCAGTCCCTCGTCGACCTCGCCGTCCTTGTCGTCGTCGAGGCCATTGCAGACCTCCGGCGGGGCGGGCGGGGACGCGCAGGCCTCCTCCCACGCGCCGGCGGTGCACAGCTGCAGTCCGGGACCGAACCCACCCTCGCAGGTGCGCACCACCTCGTCGACCTCGCCGTCGCAGTCGTCGTCGAGGCCATTGCAGGTCTCGGGGATGGCCGTGGCGGCGGAGCAGTCGCGCCAGTGGCCGTCGACGCAGCTCTGGGTGCCCTCCCCGCACGCGGTCGCGCACGGCCGGGACGCGCCCTCGGACGCGCAGGTCTCGCGGTCGGGCGGGGCGACCTGACGGAACGCGTCGTGCAGGACGAGTTCGACCAGGAAGGCCTTGAGGCGGTGGTCCTTCCCCTCGAGGATCGTGACCAGCTCCTCGATCGCGCGCTCTTCTTCGTCGTATTCGTGCTGGCCGACCGCGTGGCGGTAGAGCTGGCGCACCAGGCAGCGGGTGAACTTGGGGTCCTCGGCGACGACGGCGCCCAGCTCGGCGGCTCCAGCGCCCGAGCCCTCGGCGATGCTGAAGCTTGCGTCGATGGGCAGGCCCCACTCGTGGGTCCGGTGGCGGCCGACCGGGTCGTAGTGCTCCAGCGCCAGGCCGATCGGGTCCATGGCGTTGTGGCAGCCGCTGCAGTTGGGGTCGTCGGCGTGCTGGGTCAGGCGCTCGCGCAGGGTGGTCGGCCGGCTGGTGTCGACTGGCGGCAGGTTGGTGTCGACGCCCTGGGGCGGCGGATGCACCACGCCGCAGAGCATGCGGGTGCGCACGAACAGGCCGCGCTTCGTCGGGCTCGTGGCGGAGTTGTGTGCGTGCAAGGCGAGGTATCCGGCGCGGCCCAGCACCCCGCCGCGCTCCTGGTGGGCCGGCAGGTCGATCCAGCCGGGCTCGGTCAGGCCGCGGCGACCGTAGAGATCGGCCAGCTCGGGGGTCACCCAGGCGCGCTCGCTGGTGAGGGTGGCGCGCACGTCCTCGTCCCGGGTGAGGACCACGTCGACGAAGAGCGCCTGGAGCTCGGCGCGCATGGCGGCGCGCAGGGACGGGGTGAGCTCGGGGAAGCGGTCGACGTCCTTGTCGACCGTCGCGAGGCGCTCCAGGTCGAGCCACTCGTCGACGAAGCGCGCCAGGGCGTCCCGGGCGCCGTCGCCGTCGAGCAGGCGCAGGGCGTGGGCGCGCAGGACCTCGGGGTCGGTCAGCAGACCCTCGTCGGCGTCGGCGAGCAGCGCCTGGTCGGGGGGACCGCCGGTGAGGAAGCTGGACAGCCGCGCGGCCAGCTCGTGGTCGGTCAGGTGGCGGATGGCGGGATCGGCACCGTCGGGCACGCCGATCTCGACCCGGAACAGGAACCAGGGGCTCTGCAGCACGGCCGCGACCACCGCCTGCCCGCCGGTGACCCGACTCCCGGTGAGGTCGACGACCTCGGCGTAGAGCGCGACCAGATCGTCGACCTCGTGGCTGTCGATGGGGCGGCGCCAGGCCTGCCGCGCGAGGTCGGCGGCGAAGGGGGCGATGCAGACCTCGGGCTCGGCGAGCACGGTGAGGTCGCAGCCCACGCGTTCGTGCAGGCTCGGGGTGTCGGGCAGTGCGGCCTCGGCGGCGGCCCACGCGGCGGCCTCGTACAGGTCGAGGTCCGACGACGCGATCGACAGCTCGGCCGCGCCCACGGAGGTGAAGCCGTGCAGGCGGTAGTCCCCGGGCAGGTTGGCGCCGACCTGCACGTGGAGCAGCTGGCTCACCGAGGTCCGCCACTCGTGCTCGGTCAAGCGGTGCATGCGCGCGGTGGCGGGCGCATAGCGGGCGAGGGGATCGGGCGTCGAGGTGTCGACGTCGGTGTCGTCGTCCGGGTCGGTCGCGTCGGTGAGTCCGCCGCCGCCGGTGCAGGCGACGAGCAGGGCCGAGAGCAGTGCGGCGCGCAGGGCCATGGGGCGGCCTCGGGAGAATGCAGAGAGGAGGGGGCAGAATGCAGGCTGCACGCCGTCGGGTCAAGGGCCCTGCTAGGGTGCGCTCGACGAGGGGTCCGTGCCGCACCCGATCATCACCGCCCTGACCGAGGTCTCGCTGCCCGCCGCCGCGGTGGACCTCGCCGCGTTCGATCACAACGTGGCTGTCCTGATGGCCGCCGCTGCCGACCGGCCGGTCCGCCTCGCGACCAAGTCCGTGCGCTGCAACGCCCTGCTCCGGCGGGCCGCGGATGCCCTCGGCGACCGCTTCGTCGGCCTGATGGCGGTCAGCCCGCGGGAGGCCCTGCACCTGGCGGCGAGTGGCTGGACGGACCTGCTGATCGCCTACCCGGTGGCGCGACAGGCCGATGCCCGCCCCCTCGTCGACCTCGCACGGCACGGGATCTCCGCGCCGATCATCGTCGACTGCCCCGCCCACCTGGACCTGCTCGCCGGGATGGCCGCAGAGGCCGGGGTCGAGCTGCCGGTCGCCCTCGACATCGACGGCTCGCTCCGGCCTCTCCCCGGCGTGCACCTCGGCGTCCGGCGCAGCCCGGTGCGCTCCGTCGTGCAGGCCCTCGCCCTCGCCGAGGACGTGGCGGCTCGCCCTGGACTCTCGCTCGCCGGCATCATGCTCTACGAGGCCCAGATCGCCGGGCTCCCAGACGCGGCGGGTCCGGCGATCCGGGCGGTGAAGGCCCGCTCCCGGCCGCACGTGCTCACCCTGCGCCGCGACGTCGTCGCCGCCCTGCGCGCCGCCGGCCACACCCTGCCCCTGGTCAACGGGGGCGGGACCGGCAGCGCCCGGTTCACCGCGTCCGACCCCCACATCACCGAGCTCACCCTGGGCTCGGGACTGCTCGCTCCCCACCTCTTCGATGGCTACGCCGACCTCGACCTGCGGCCTGCGGCGTTCGCGGCCCTGCCGGTCGCCCGCCGGTCCGATCCCGACCTCGTCACCGTGCACGGCGGTGGCTACCCCGCGTCCGGCGCGATGGGCGCCGATCGCCTCCCCGTCGTGCACGCGCCGCCGGACCTCCGCCCGACCCGCCTCGAGGGCTTCGGGGAGGTCCAGACCCCCCTCCGCGGCGCCGCGCACGCGCTCGACGTCGGGGACGCGGTCCTGATCCGCCACGCCAAGGCCGGCGAGCTGCTGGAGCGCTTCGGGGAGGTCCACCTCGTCCGCGACGGTGTCATCGTCGAGACGGTCCCGACCTGGCGCGGCGAGGGCGTCGACCTCGGCTGACCGGAGCCTCGCACCCGGCGAGGCTCCGGACTCGGCCTACTCTCCGCCGGCCTGGGCCGCACGCTGCTGGTCGGCGAGCGCCTGCACGAAGGCCATCATGTGCTGCACGTCCTCCTCGGTGAGCTTGCCCTTGAAGTCGGGCATGCCCTTGTCCGCGGCGGTGCCCTCGAGGACCCAGGCCTTGGCGTTCTGGAGCACGTCAGGCTTGGAGTAGGCGAGGTTGGGGATGTTGCCGCCGTTGTGCACCGCAGGCAGGCCGTGGCAGAAGAAGCAGTTCTCCACGTACAGGCCGGCGCCGGCGCCCACGTCTGCCTCGGTGTACTCGATGGCGCCCTCGACCAGCTCGGTGCGCGTCGCCGCGACCATCTCCGGCATCTGCGCGGTGCCGCCGACCTTGAACGTCAGCACCTTGCCCGGGGTGACGTTCGGGGCTGCGCGGATGGTCTCGCCGAACACGCCGCCCCAGCCGACGGCGAGGCTGATGTACTGCTCTCCGTCGAGCTCGTAGGTCATCGGCGCTGCGACCACGCCCGACGTCGCGGGGGTCTCCCAGAGCTTGTCGCCCGTCTCGGCGTTGTAGGCGATGAACGTCCCATGTGCGGTACCCTGGAAGACCAGGTTGCCAGCGGTCGTCAGGGTGCCCGCGTTCCAGGGCGCGGGGTAGGGCACGCTCCAGCGCTCCTCCTGCTTGACCGGGTCCCAGGCGATGAGCTTGCCCATGGCGGCGGCCTTGGGGGGCTCGACGTTGAACCCGAAGCCGAAGTTCCAGCCCATGCCGGACATCATGACGCCGGGCCTGGACTTGTTGAACTCCCAGTTCTTGTCGTCGGTGACGGTCAGAGGCACGTGCTGGGCGGGCAGGTAGACCAGGCCCGTGTTCGGGTTGAAGCTCATGGGGTGCCAGTTGTGGGCGCCGTAGGCGGACGGGATGGTCTCGTACGACTTCCCGTCGGTCTGGCGCGCCTGGGGCTTCTCGATGACCCGGCCGTTCTCGTCGTAGCCCTCGGCCCAGCTGACGGGCACGAAGTTGTTCGCGCTGATGAACTCGCCGGTCTTTGCGTCCAGCACGTAGAAGAAGCCGTTCTTGGGCGCCTGCATCACGACCTTGCGGGTGCCGCCCTCCAGGGGCAGCTCGGCCACGATGATGTGCTGGGTGTGGGTGTAGTCCCAGTTGTCGTGGGGGGTGCCCTGGTAGTGCCAGGCGTACTCGCCGTTGTCGGGGTTGACCGCGACGATCGACGAGAGGAACAGGTTGTCCCCGCCGCCCGGCGAGCGCTTCTCTGCATGCCAGGGCGAGCCGTTGCCGACGCCGAGGTAGAGCAGGTTGAGGTCGGGATCGTAGGCCATGGCGTCCCACACGGTGCCGCCGCCGCCGGACTCCTTCCAGGTGCCGCCCTCGTCCGACCAGGTCTTGCGCGCCATCTCCAGCGCCTCGTTCTCCTGCTTCTCACCCGGGTTCGGCGTGGTGTAGAAGCGCCAGGCCTGCTCGCCCGACTTGGCGTCGTACGCCGTGACGTAGCCGCGCACGCCGTACTCGGCGCCGCCGTTGCCGATCATGATCTTGCCCTTGATGGCTCGCGGCGCGCCGGTGATCGTGTAGGAACGACCTTCCTTCCGGCCCTGCTCGATGGTGTCGACCTTCCAGGCCTGCTTGCCGGTCTTGGCGTCGATCGCGTGCAGGTAGCCGTCGTAGGCGCCGACGTAGACCATGCCCTCGTACAGGGCGACGCCGCGGTTGACGACGTCACAGCACCCGCGGAAGCCGTACGCCCGGTCGACCTCGGGGTCGTAGGTCCACAGCTTCTCGCCGGTCTTCGCGTCGAGCGCGTGCACGATGGACCAGGAGCCGGTCACGTACATCACGCCGTCCACGACCAGCGGGGTCGCCTCCACGCCGCGGATCGACGTGAGGTCGTACGACCAGGCCAGGCCCAGCTCACCGACGTTGCCGGCGTTGATCTTGTCCAGCTGGCTGAACCGGGTCTCGTGGTAGTTCAGGCCGTAGCTGGGCCACTGCGCGTCGGTCTGGTCATTGGCGATGATCGCCTTCGTGTCCAGGCTGTCGATCGCGTTCGCAGCGGGCTGCTCCGGGTCGGTCGTGCCGCTACCGCCGCCAGGGTCTGCGGGCGGGGCGCCGGTGCAGGCGACGGTGAGCGCCAGCGCGAGGCTGGGCGCGAGCAGGCGGACGATCGAGGTGACGGGTGAATCGGCGGTCATGTGGTTCTCCGGGAACGTCGTGGGCAAGCTCTCGAGCAGGGGATCAGTGCGTGGCCGAGCCGGTGCGAAGGGTCAGCTGGCCGTACACGGACAGGGGTGGGCCGGGCTCGAACACGCGGCCGCCGAATGCGTTGGGGCGGACGTTGTCGACGTAGTCGACGTCGAACAGGTTGCGGACCCCGAAGGTGAGGTCGAGGTCCGTGTGCGCCCGCAGGTCGGCGCGGTAGCCGGCGCGGAGGCCGACCAGGGCGTAGGGCTTCGTCGCGACGCTGTTGTCGTCGGTGGCCATGATGTCGCCGACCAGCTCGCTCTCCGCGGCCACGTGCACGCCACCCCGGGTGAAGCGGGCGCGCAGGAAGCCCTGGTGCTCCGGTAGACCCGGCGTTCGAAGACCCTTCTGCTCGTCGTTCTCGAAGGTGGCTCGCAGCCAGGTGTAGGCGCCGCGCACCTCCAGGCCCTCGACCGGGCGCAGGTCGACGCTCGCCTCGACCCCACGGCGACGGGAGCGTCCGGTGTTGGCGAAGTAGCTCCGGCCGAGGTCGTCCTCCTGGGCGATGAGCTCGTCGCGGAGCTCGATCAGGAAGGCGGCCGCGTCGAGGTCCACCGCGTCCGTGCGCACGCTGACACCGCCCTCCACCTGCACGGCGCGCTGGGGGTCGACGTCTGCGTCCAGTCCGCCGCCGGCCGCCACGACCAGCTCGGACAGGGTGGGGGTCTCGAAGGACTGGGACACGTTGGCGTAGCCGTCGAGGGCCTCGATCACGTGGACCCGCACGCCGCCCTGGCCGGTCAGCTGCTGGAACGTGCGGGTGCCGGACTGATCCCCGTCCTCGGTGAGCCGGTCGTCGAGGGCGTAGCGCACCTGGTCCCAGCGCCCGGAGCCCAGCAGCACGACCCGATCGGCGATCTCGAGGCGCTCCTGGAGGAAGGCGCCGGTGTTGGTGGCGCGCTCGTCCTGGGACAGCGAGATCACCCCGTCGGGCACGCCGCCGTCGTTGCCCTCGTTCCGGCGGTCGTCGATCTGCACCTGGGTCTCGCCACCGGCGGTGAGGTCCGAGTGCAGGGGGCCCAGGTCCGCAGACCAGCGGTACGTGGCCAGGGCGCCGAAGAAGTCCCGATCGAACTGGATGGTGCGGAAGGGGATGGCCCCGTCGAACCGGCGCAGCCCCCCGTGGCCGACCAGCTCGAACGCGTGGTTCGCCAGGGGCCGGGCCTGCAGGCGGGCGCCCAGCTGGACCTGGGTGAGATCCTCGCCGGTGCCGGAGTCGCGGTTGGCGGCAGCGGCCTGCCGGGGATCGGTCGCGGCGTCCTCGGGGGTGAGCCCGCCGGGATCGTCGGCGATGGGGGCGCGCACGTAGTGCATGTGGGTCGTCAGGCGCACGGACGGCGTCAGCCAGGCCGCGAGCCGGGTCTGGGCCACGGTCTGGCGCATGGACGACTGCTCCCGCCACCCCGCGAGCTCGGTCTGGCTGACGTACGCGGACGCGTCCATGTTCCCGGTGTTCGTGCGCACCGCGGCGGCCGACTTCCACAGCCCGAACGAGCCGACCGTGGTCCGAAGCTCCGCCTCCGAGCCGGGTTCTTCCCGGCGCACCGTCTCCATCAGCAGCACGCCGCCCGCCGCGTTTCCGTACAGCGATCCCGCCGGTCCCCGCAGGAGCTCGATCCGGCCCAGGTTGCCGGGGTCCACCGAGTCGATCTGGCTCTGGCCGTCGGGCAGGGTCAGCGGGATGCCGTCCAGCACGACTCGGAATCCCCGGATCCCGAAGGCGGCCCGCGCGCCGAAGCCGCGCACGGAGATCCGGCTGTCCTGGGCGAAATTCCCGCGGTTTGCGACGAAGACCCCCGGCACCTGGGACAGGGCCTCGCCCAGCTCGACCGTGGGGCGGCCCTGGGCGATGTCCTCGCGCGTGAGCGTCGTGCTGGACACGGGCATGCTGCCGGCGACGCCGGAGCGGGAGGCGGTGACGACCACCTCCGCCGCATCGTCCCGCTCGTCCGGGGGCTCCTCCGCCCGCGCGACCCCGCCGACCGCGCACAGTCCGCCGACCACCAGACCGAGGGTGCGGCCGGCGACGAGCGTGTGTTGGCGTGGTCGAGCGGAGGTCATGGACATGGCTCCTCGTGCCGCGGGCAGGAGCCCGAGCAACACCGCGCGTCTTTCCCCACCTCTGGACCGATGCTACAAAATGATGCGCAAGCGCGCTCAACTCCAGTCCTTTCGCCGCCCGTGTGGCAAAACGCGCATATCGAAGGGACTATGCTTTCGGACTCGATCGTCGCCGGATCGGTCCCCCGCGGCGCAGCCGTCCGGAAGGAGGCTCTGCCGGTGTCAGGCATCATGCATCGAGGAGTGCGGATGGCGTCTGGTCGTGCGATCGCAGCGGTGGTTCCCCTGGTACTCGCCGTGTCGGGCTGTGCCCGGCTCGCCGGGGAGGCCTGCGAGTGCGCCGGCTACGCCCACGGCGCGATCTTCGAGGACCGCTGCGTGTGCATGTCGGTCGCTCGGATCGGGGGGCGGGGGCCCGCGCCGACGCTGTTCTTCCTCGACCCGGACGTGGCCGATGGGGGGGACGGCAGCCAGGAGCGGCCCTGGAACCAGCTCGACTGGGGAGCGATCGACGCGGCACTCGCCGACGGCTTCGTGACGGTCTACATCAGCGCGTCCGAGGCCGACGGGTCCGAGCCGGAACAGCTCCCCGAGCGCATCGACATCCTGCGCGGCGACACGGGTGAGAACCGGCTGACCCTCGACGGCAGCGCCTTCGTCAACACCGACGACGACAACCCCGCCTGGGAGCGCGCGTCGGGCACCTTCCACCGCGCCCGCGTCCCCGGGATCCTGACCCCCTACGAGGGCGTCTACAGCCACATCACGGTGCGGGGGTTCGAGGTCACGGGAAGCAAGGACAAGGGGGTGTCGTGGTGGGCGGGAGACGCGGTCGTGCTCTCGGATCTGCACGTGCACGACAACAAGGGATCCCCGGCGATCTACCTCAACTACAGCAACCGATCCGGCCACCGTTCCACCAGCTTCCGGGTCGAGGGCTGCCACGTCTACAACCAGCCCGGTGAGTGCATCTACATCGGAGGTGGCGAGGGCATCGACGAGGTCAGCCACGAGGAGGTCGTCATCCGAGACAACCTCGTGCACCACTGCCGCAGCCCCTGGGACACGAAGCACGACGGGATCAACGTCAAGGACGGCATCCAGCACGTCGTGGTCGAGGGCAACGTGGTCTACGACGTGGACTGGGGGATCGAGGTCGCATCCCCCGGGATCTACAGGAACAACCTCGTGCTCGACTCCGATCGGGAGGGCTTCCAGGTCAGCGACTTCTTCGCCCCGGTCCACGACATGGTGTTCGTCGACAACGTGGTCGTCAGGCCGGGCCACGACGGGGTGCACATCGTGGCCGACGCCGAGCCGGCCACGGCGCTGACGATCACCGGCATGACCGTGCTCGGAGCGCGCAAGGCGGGGCTGCTGGTCGCGGGGGACGCCGGCACCGACGTGGTGGTGTCCGAGATGGCGGTGTTCGACAGCGCGGTCGCGTTCGACGGCTACCAGCAGGGCGCGGCCCAGGTGGGCGCCTGCATCACCGGCGGGAACGACCTCGACGCGGATCGCGCGCTGGACGATGTCAGCTGCGCGTCCGCCGCCGCGCCGGACTGGTCGCGGGTGGAGGGACCGGACGGCCTCTGGCTGACCGCCGACGACGCGATCTGGGTGGATGGAGGAGCGCTTCCGCCAGGTGTGCGCCAGGAGGAGGAAGAGTGAGCCCTACGAGGTCGCTCCGGCGCAGCTGCTGCCCGCGCCCGCCGAGCAGCCGTAGCAGTGGCGCGCGGTGGTGATGCGGCGAGCCTCCCAGGTTGCGCGATCGAAGTCGCGGACGTGGGGGCGCTCGACCTGCACCGGCAGCTCCAGCATCTGGTTGAAGTCGCAGTCGTAGAGCGTGCCGTCCCAGCCCACCGACACCGTGTCCCGGCACATCATGCCGTCCAGTGCGCCAGGGTTGAACGCGCCGACGAGCCGCTTCATGTACGGCTCGAGGTTGCCCGACTCCTGCAGCCACTCGAGGAAGCGGGCGATGGGCATGTTGTTGAGCGCGATCAGGCGATCGAAGCGGATCTCGTGGTCGCGCCACAGGTCCGCCTTCCACTCCTGCTCCATGCTCGCGTGGCCGCCGGGCAGGAAGGCGCCGGACGGGTTGTGCATCAGGGTGAGCACACGGTCCGGATCCCCCTGGCCGTAGCCCACGGCGTTCAGCCGCTTCAGGGCCTCCATGCTGCGCTTCCAGGCGCCTGTTCCCCGCTGGGCGTCGGTGCGGCTGCGGCGCGGGTGGGGCAGGGAAGCCACCACCTCGACCTTGCGAGACGCCAAGAAGTCCGCCAGATCTCGCTGGCTGCCCAGGAGCAGCACCGACAGGTTGCAGCGGTCCATGACGTGCACGTCGAGGTCCACGCAGGCGTCGACCAGGCGGCGGAAGTGGCGGTTCAGCTCGGGGGCGCCGCCGGTGAGGTCGACGGCGTCGGGCTTGCTGCGAGCGATGGCCTCGATGCACAGGTCGACGGTCTCGCCGTCCATGTTCTCGGTGGTGCGGTCCGGGCCGGCGTCCACGTGGCAGTGGCGACAGGCCATGTTGCACAGCTTGCCGAGGTTGATCTGGAAGACCCGCAGGCGATCGGCGATCAGGCCGTCGCGGCCGGTCTCGCGCAGGCTGGCCTCGAAGTCCGCCCCCTCGAGCTCGACCGCGTCGAGCACGTCCAGCTGGGCCGCGGGATCCGCCAGCGGGGTGGCCCGGGCACGCAGGGAGGCGACCTTGCGGGGGCTGATCCCCTCGTCGTCGGCGAGCACGCTCATGCCATGCCCTTCTTGCGGGCCAGCTCCATCATCTGGATGCCGTGGACCAGGCTCGCACCGCCGCGGATGGCCGTCGCGACGTGCACGGCCTCGGTCATCTGCTCCAGATCCGCCCCCGCCTCCAGGCTGCCGGTGGTGTAGGCGTCGATGCAGTAGGGGCACTGCACCGTGTGGGCCACGGCGAGCGCGATGAGGGCCTTCTCGCGGGCGGTCAGCGCCCCGTCCTCGAAGACCGAGCCGTAGTAGTCGAAGAACTTGCGAGCGAGCTCGGGCGCGCCCTCTGCGATCTCGCCGAACGCCGGCAGGTGCTCGGGCTTGTAGTAGGTGTCCATGCGGGGGCCTCCGACGCTGCGATGCCGGTGTTGTCGACCGGTCGCGCGGTGCTGATGGCCACGCAGCGTATCGACTGCTGTGCTCCCGTGCCCGGGGTGCGACGAAGCGACGCGTCAGTCGCGGGTCCGCATCGCCTCGACGAAGGCGTCGACCGTGAGGTGGCCGGTGTCCTCGAACGTGCGGTCGAGCACTTCGAAGGCGGCGATCCGGTCGAGGCGGAAGTTTCGGTAGTCGTCCCGGAGCTCGCACCAGCCGGCCAGCGTCCAGTGGTCGCGCCAGAACCACAGCCCGATGGGCAGGATGGTGCGCTCGCTGCCGGCGCCGTGCTGGTCGGCGTAGGTCATGCGCACGGCCCGTCGGGCGCCCACCGCCTGGCGCAGCTCGCCCATCGCGGCGAGCTCGTGGTCGGACAGGGTCCGCGGCATCGCGAAGAGCGCCGTGCGCGTGATCCACGCCTCTGTGGACTGGGGCAGCACCGCGGCGAGCTTGTCGATCGCCGAGCGCGCGGCGGCTCGAAGGGCAGGATCTCCCGTGCCTTCGACCATGCGTGCCCCGAACACCAGGGCCTGGATCTCGTCCACGTCGAGCATGACGGGCGGCAGCTCCGCGGAGCGCTCGAGCAGGTAGCCCACCCCCGCCTCGCCCCGGATGGGCACGCCGGAGTCGACGAGGTCACGCACGTCCCGGTAGACGGTCCGCAGGGAGACCTCGAGGTGGTCGGCGAGCTCCTGGGCCGTCGCCTGGCGGCGACGTCTCAGGAAGGCGAGCAGGCGGTAGAGGCGATCAGCGCGGCGCATGGGCTCCCCGGCGGGGCTAACCGACCGGGGAGCGCGAGCGATCAGCCCTCGGCGGGCCGGGGCAGCTCGTGGAAGAAGTCGAGGATCACGCCGGCGGGATCGACCACCTGCAGCGAGCGCCAGCCCCAGGGGCGATCGTCGGCCTCGCCGCGCAGGGTCACGCCGGCTTCCTGGAGCTTTCGCTGTACGGCGTCGGCGTCGGGCACCGGCACGGACAGCACGAAGCCGCCGCCCAGGGTGTCGACGTAGCCCCAGCCGGGCTTCATGAAGCACAGCTCGGGGGCGTCGGGGGCGGTGGTGAGCCGCACCTGGAGGTAGCGATCGGCCTGTTCGATGGTCACGGGACAGCCGAGGGTGTCGACGTAGAACGTCCGGATCGCGTCGAGATCATCGACGACGACCAGGGGGAAGGACTTGGTGGGCTGGGTGGGAAGGTCGGTACGAGCGGGAACGTCGGTGAGCATGTGGGGCTCCGGTCGGGGCACGCCGGAAGTGACGTGACGAGGGGTTTCTAGGCGGTCCCTCCTGCCAGCCTCCTGTCAGCAGTGACGTGCCCGCGGGGGTCAGCTGACAGCGTGGTGGCAGGAGGGGGGCGAATGGGCTCGAGAGGCCCGTTCCACCCGACGGACCACCGACTGCTTGTTCGCCCGAGAGGACGAGCGCACGGTTCGCCCCGACGAACAAGTCCCCCAAGCCGCCCTCTGCGACCCCCTCGGTGCCTCTGAGCCTCTGTGCCGAGTACCGCCGCGAACCGCCACTGCCGTCCGCCCCGATCCGACGTTTCCACGAGCGTGGACCCATGCCGACTGAACGCACCCTGCAGATTCCGACTTGCCGGTCGGTGTGGGACGTGTGACTCGCGCGCCATGCCGATTCCTTCCGTTCTCCGCGCCTTCCTGTTCATGCTCGCCCTGGTGGTGACGGGCGCGTGCACGCCGGAGCCGTCCGGGCTGACCGACACCGGAGAGCCGGAAGACACGGGGCCGGTCAAGGACAAGGACACCGGCGGCCGGGACACCGGCCGGGACACGGGAGACACCGGGGACACCGGCTCGGACACGGGCGATCCCCCGGTGGAGATCGATCCCGGCGACCCCATCGAGCCTCCGCCGTACCTGTCCACGGCCGCGATCGGCCGGCTCACCGATGAGCTGGACGATCTCGTGGCCTCGACGTCCTCCACCATCGCCGTGCACGTGGTGGATCTCGACAACGGACAGGTCGTCTACACGAACGGCGCGGACCGCTGGCTCAAGCCGGCCAGCAACACCAAGCTGTTCACGACGGCGCTCGCGCTGGACCTGCTGGGCCGGGATCACCGGCCCACGGTGCAGGTGCACGCGCGGGCTCGGCCGGATGGAAGCGGGCGGATCAGCGGGGATCTCGTCGTCACGGGCCAGCACGACGGTACCTGGTCCGAGTGGATGCACCCGGATGCCGGCGAGCCTCCCCGGCGGATCGCCCTGGCGCTGCATCGGCAGGGACTGCGCCGGGTGAACGGAGACCTGGTCGTGCGCGGCGACTTCATCTGGGAGGCCTACAAGTTCGGCTACCTCGACCCGGAGCTGGAGCGGGAGGAGGCGGCATCCGCGCTGTGGGACGCCTTGCTGGACCAGGGGATCGTCGTCGACGGCGCGATCCTCATGGAGGACGCCCCCGAGCCGCCGGCGGGCCTGGTCTCGCTGTCGACCTGGCGGGGCAACTCGCTGGAGGCGACGTCTGCGATCATCAACCGCATCAGCCACAACGAGATGGCGGACAGCCTGGCCCGACACACGGCCTGGAGCATCGATGGCCGCAACGACTACGCCGGGCACGAGGCGCTGATGGTCGGGTGGCTCGCGGACGCCGGGCTCGACACCGCGGGGTTCTCGCTGAAGGACGGCTCGGGCCTCTCCCACGACAACCGCGTCAGCCCGGAGCTGGTGGTCGGGCTGTTCCAGACACTCGATCGCCTCCCGGCACGGGACGCCTGGCTGCGGAGCTTCTCGGTGGCCGGCTACGACGGCACGCTCGCCGGGCGCATGGGCGGACCCAGCACGCGGGGGCGCTTCCTCGGCAAGACCGGGACCCTCAATCGGGTCATCTGCACCAGCGGGATCCTCCACCACACCGCGGACGGCCACCGCTACGCGATCAGCATCCTCGCCAACAGCGTCTCCTCCACGAACAGCCAGGAGCGGCAGGTCCACGACCGGATCGTGACCGCGGTTGCCAAGGACTGGCGCGGCGGGCCGGACCGGCCGGGCGTCCCCGAGGCGGACGGCCTGCTGGTGCAGGACGGTCGGCTGGTGCTGCACCTGGACCCCGGGGCTGGCAGTCAGGGCACAGAGGTCTGGCGCTCCGCCGATGGTCGGACCTGGCTTGCCGAGGACGCCACCTGGCACGAGTCGGACCGGGTGGAGCTGCCCTTGGACGGTCTGCCCTACGTGAAGCTGCTCGCGGTCGGACCCGGCGGTCGAAGCGACTTCTCGGACGTTCGGGTCGCGCGTTCCGGGTCGGGAGCGAAGGTGCTCCTGGTGGACGGCAACGACCGCTGGGACACCCAGGACGCGGAGAATCCGCTGCTCCAGGGGCACGACTTCCTGGCGCGAGCGGCGGAGGCCCTGCCGGGAGTGCGCCTGGACAGCATCGACAACGACGCGCTGGTGTCGGGCCTGGCCGATCCTGCCGACTATGACGCCATTGTCTGGCTGCTGGGTGAAGAGTCGACCGAGGACCAGACCTTCGATCCCGAGGAGCAGGCCCTGGTGGCGGACTACGTCGCCGGTGGCGGTGCCCTCGTCGTCAGCGGCTCCGAAGTCGGCTGGGATCTGGTCGAGAAGGGCGACGCGGCGGACCGGGCCTTCGCCCGTGACGTGCTGGGCGGTGAGTACCTGGGCGATGACGCGGGCACCTGGATGGTCGAGCCGGCGGAGGCCAGCTTCGCCTCGCTCGACGTCGGGATGTTCCTGCTTCCCGGCTACCTCGTCGCCAGCTACCCCGACGCCCTGGCGCCCGGGCCGTCCGC
>MDTC01180063.1_pt1 | contig 69945 bp, 61 predicted proteins | sample 811181 | NCBI WGS metagenome assembly MDTC01 (sample SAMN05326644, study PRJNA326480) | marine metagenome | isolation source: seawater | place: Pacific Ocean: North | collected 2011
CACTGCAGGAAGTGCTGAATCCACCTCCACGACAGAGAAAAGAAAACGAGCCTCAGATGAGGCTCGTGATATGAATCCCAAACTGTGGGACAGCAGTGGCCATCAGGCCGGTTTTTTTACAGCGTAATAACCAAGTTAATTAACTCAGTTATTGGCGTGCAGTTCTTCGTTCAGCTGGATTGCGCTTTTGTTGGTTACGCACTGAACAGCACCTGTGATTGAGTCACGACGGAACAGCAGGTCAGATTTACCGGCCAGATCGCGGCCTTTAACGGTTTCCACCAGCTTTTTCTGATCGTCCAGTACCTGAATTTTGGTACCGGCAGTTACGTACAGGCCAGCTTCCACGGTGCAGCGGTCGCCCAGCGGGATACCGATACCGGCGTTGGCGCCGAGCAGACATTTTTCACCGACGGAAATAATGATGTTACCGCCACCGGACAGAGTACCCATGGTGGAGCAGCCGCCACCCAGGTCAGAACCGTCGCCAATAACAACACCGGCAGAAATACGGCCTTCAACCATGGAAGTGCCCAGAGTACCGGCGTTGAAGTTAACAAAGCCTTCGTGCATTACGGTGGTGCCTTCACCAATGTAAGCACCCAGACGGATACGGGCAGTGTGAGCGATACGTACGCCTGCCGGTACCACGTAGTCGGTCATGCGTGGGAATTTATCCACACTGTTTACGCTCAGCAGTTCACCTTTCAGACGGGCTTCCAGCTGTGCCTGTGGCAGTTCGCTCAGATCGATCGCGCCTTTGTTGGTCCAGGCAACGTTTGGCAGCAGACCAAAAATACCGGCCAGGTTAACACCATGTGGCTTAACCAGACGATGAGACAGCAGGTGCAGCTTGAGGTAAACCTCAGGCGTTGAAGAGGCCTGTTCGTCACTTTCCAGAACGGTGATTACCACCGGCTTTTCACTCTCAGTGCAGGCACGGGCCAGTGCCGCCTGCGCAGGCGCTGCTGCTTCAATGGCTTCAGCGAAGGCGCTCAGTTCACCACCGTCGACTTCCAGGGCAGCGTTGCCACCTTCATAACCGAGCGTACTTTTAGCCGCTTCGATCAGTGCTGCTTCCGGGTTCAGCAGTGGCTGCTGATAGAAAACTTCCAGCCAGTCACCGTTGCTGTTTTTAGTGCCGACACCAATGGCCAGAGCGAATGCGTTTGTCATAGGGGTTCCTCAGTACGGTACGCAGTGAGCGTACGTTAAAGCAAAGTCAGTCGTTAAGCGTTACAGGCCCAGAGCTGCGTAATCGTCAGCTTTAAAGCCCAGAATTTTTTGTTTACCGGTATCCAGCAGAGGGCGCTTAATGATGGATGGATTGTCCAGCATCACTGCTTTTGCCGATGCCTCATCAATGCCATCTTTCACATCATCCGGCAGCTTGCGCCAGGTTGTGCCACGGCGGTTGAGCAGATCTTCCCAGCCCAGCTCAGCAATAAAGGTATCCAGCAATGCTGCGTCCAGACCGTCTTTTTTGTAGTCATGAAACTGGTATTCGACACCGGCGTCTTCCAGCCATTTACGTGCCTTCTTGATAGTGTCGCAGTTTTTGATGCCGTACATGGTAATCATGGCGGGGCTGGCCTCTGATCTGAATGGATTCACGGGTAAAAACGAGGCGCAAGGATACCAGAGATAAGGGCATGGGGCAGCACCACCGGCAGCCAGATAGTTTAAAACTATAAGCAACGGGATGGATAAAAATCATAAATAGTTCGTAACACCATGTTGCCGGCAGGCAGAAGCAAAAAGCATGGGCTAGTCTGAGACGATCATGCTACATCCGGATGGAGACGATCGTGAACATAATCAGGAATCTCAGTGTCAGGTACAAACTCCTGATACTCGTGGCGGTACCTCTTCTGTTAGTCGTGTTTCTGGAATCTGGGCTCCAGATCAGGGCGCTCAGCAATATCAATGGTCTGACATCAGTGCAGACTCTGGTGGAAGTCAGCTCGGTTAACAGTCTGCTGGCCCATGAGCTGCAAAAGGAACGTGGCATGTCGGCCGGATTTCTCGGCAGCAAGGGGCAATCCTTCGGCGATAAACTGCCCGGACAGCGGCAACTGACTAATGGCCGTATTAAAGAGTGGCAGGCGCTGCTGGCATCACATCCCGCTTTAAAGAATTATCCCGAGCTTTACCGGGCGTTGAAGGATGTGCAGCAGAAGGTTGCTGCCATTAATGCTTTGCGGGAGAGGGTAGACGCTCAGAGTGTCGCCTTACCGGAAGTGCTGGCCTTCTACACTGGGACGATTGACCGTTTGCTGGTGGTTCCTGCACTGGCAACGGCTTATACCTCAGATGGCCAGATCGTTCGTGCCCTGCAGGCGTATTACAGCTTTTTGCAGGGTAAGGAACGTGCCGGCATTGAGCGCGCAGTGATGAGTAATGTGTTCGGACGGGACAGCTTTACCGCGGCACTGTTTACCCGTTTCGTGCGTCTGGTATCTGAGCAGGATGCTCATTTGCAGAGTTTTGAACGCTTTGCTGACAGCAGCGCGGTTAAAGCCTATCAGGCCTTCAGAAGCAGTCAGGCGGAGATCGACGTGCAGAGCATGCGCGATGTCGCCCTGAGCCGTAACGAAGGCTTCAATGTTGAATCTGCTTACTGGTTTGAGCGGGCAACCGCCCGTATTAATGGCCTCAAGGAACTGGAAAACGGGCTGGAAGCCAATCTGATTTCACTCACCGCAGCGAAGCTTGAAGAAACTCAGCTTGAAGCCTGGAGTACCGGCCTGTTCTCTTTGCTGGCGGTGGCACTGACCTTATTACTGGTGTGGCTGCTGTCGAGCGCCATGTACCGCCAGATCATCGCATTGCAGCAGGGGCTGCATCTGGCCGGGCGTAATCTGCAGCTGAATCACAGATTCAGTGTTCTGCAGAATGATGAGCTGGGTGACGCGGCACGGGCCGGAAATGAAATGCTTGAGCAGATTGAGTCTACGGTGAAAACCATTCTGGATATCTCCGCCCAGCTGACGCTGATTTCCATGCAGAACCATATGACGATCAAACTGAGCAGCAAAGGGATGAATCTGCAGCAGGAGGAAACCGGCAAAGTCGTGACGGCCATGAGCCAGCAGGAAATCGCCACACAGGAAATTTCTGCGAGTATGCAGCAGGTGGCTGAAAATACCGAATCTGCCAATGAGGTTGCGGCCAGCAGTGGGCGTTCAGTTGAACAGAGCGTCAGCGTTATTCTGCAACTTGATGACAAAATGAAGCAGGTATCGGATGTTATCCGTGACCTGCACAGTTCCAGTGACGCTATTGGCGGTGTGTTATCCGTGATTAAAAACATTGCTGAGCAGACCAATCTGCTGGCGTTGAATGCGGCGATTGAGGCGGCACGGGCCGGTGAGCAGGGACGAGGGTTTGCTGTGGTGGCCGATGAAGTACGCACACTGGCACAGCGTACCCAGGAATCGACTGCAGAAATTGAAAGTATCGTCAGTCGTTTTCAGTCGGAGTCAAAGCGCGCTTTTGAAGCGGTGGAGTCTTCCCAGTCAACGGTAAAAGAAACGGTTAATCTTTCCTCCGGTCTGACCGAAGAGCTGCACAAAATTGAGTCTGCGGTAAGCCTGATCCGTGATATGACGGATCAGGTTGCGGCTGCCGCCGAAGAGCATGTATCTACCAACAGAGAAATGTCCGGCAGTATGCGCAGCATTTATAAAATTGCTGATCACACCGTCGCCACGTCCTCTTTTATGAGTAAAACCGCGCAGGAACAGAGTGAACTTGCGAATAAGCTGCGCGATATATCTGCGCGGTTTGTTATTGGCCAAGCTGACGGGCGACAAAACCGCTGATGTCGGCAATTTCCGGCAGGCATACCTCATGCTGCATGGGGTATGTTTTCCACTCTGGTGTCAGCCCCATGGTCTGCAGATCATTTAACGCCGCCTCGCCCAGAGCGATCGGTACAACATCATCCTGAGTGCCGTGGGCACAGAAAACCGGCAGCGCAGTGTTGGCTGGCGTCATTGGCCGGCCAATATACGTCGACAGGGTAATCAGGCCGGCCAGCGTTCCGTTATAGCTCATTGCACTTTCATAAGCGACGGCGCCGCCCTGTGAAAAGCCGGCAATAAATATCCGCTGAGGGGCAATGCCTTCATCCAGTAACGACTGCAGCAGATGGTGTACGCCAGCAGCGGCTGCCTGCAGGTCGTCTTCGTTAATGATACGCTTCGGATTGGCTCCCAGAATATCGTACCAGCAGGGCATGCTCATACCGCCGGAAAAGGTCACCGGACGGGTTGGCGCCTGAGGGAAAAGTCCGACGCAGTTGAGTGACAGAGAGCTGACAATGCGTTTAAACACAGGAACGAAATCTTCGTTGGTGGCTCCCAGTCCGTGCAGCCAGATCATAGCGCAGTCAGGATTGGCGGTTTCCAGACGAATGCAATCTGCGCTGTCTGTGCGTTGGATATCAACTGTCATTGTGTGCTGCTCTGATGGTTCACAAAAGCGGCATTATAACCTTTGACGGCGATAGCGGGCAGCAGAGTCTCTGTTAAGCGCTGATCAGCCAGCGGGTAAACCAGGCCATGACGATGCCCAGATAATTACCAAGGATGTAGCCAATAATGGCGGCGGCGAATCCTGGCAGGATAATGGCGCGGTTTTTAATCGCACCGGCAATCACCGGAATAAAGGGCACTGACATAATGGCTGCTGACGAGGTGATCAGAAACGTGTCGGTATCAATATTGAATAAGCGGCAGAGCAGTGCCTGCAACAGCAGAGAGCCAAGCAGAATTGCACCAATATAGCTGAACAGCGCCATATTGAGGTCAGTGATCACCCCGGTATCCGTCATGCTGCCTGTGGTAAAACAAAAGATCAGAATCAGATACATTCCAAGCTGAAATGTGCCTTTCAGTTGGCGCACAAAAGGAATAAACGAGGCGGCAACACCCAGGCTTGTGATGGTGATGATGGTGACAGCAGAGGCCATACTGCCTGGCACCACACTGGCCACAGCGACGGCTAAGGCGACAATGGCTGCGGATATCAGCAGGCCACCGAGGGCGTTAAGCACAACATTTTTCTGCAGCAGAATGCGGTAAGCGTAGGCTGTTTCGTCGGCCAGGTGGGCAAACGTTGCGGAGGATTCATGCTCAGCATTCTGATCGTTGCCTCTGTAAGGTTTCAGCAGCCGGGAAAACAGGGGCTTTGCCAGCGTCATAACAAACAGCAGATACAGTGACGACAGCAGAATGTCGTACGTAATCATGGTGGTAAACAGGGTTTCATCTGCGCCTGTGGCAGTTTTAATCGCCGCCATATTCGGCCCACCGCCGGTATAAGCGCCGACAGACATGCCCGCAATCTGCCACACGTTATCAAGCTGGCCCGCATACACAAAGGCGCTGGCAGCGCTGACAAGCAGAACCGACAGCAGCGCAAACGCCATACTTTTCAGGGTATTGCCTGCCATGCGCAATGATGCTTTTACATCAATGGAAAACACCAGCATTGGCAGTGCAAGAGCAATGGTTATTTCGGAGATACTGGTCCGCACTTCTGACAGTGATTGCCACAGCGGCATGGCCGCCAGCAAAGCTGATATACCGATGCCGGCGACAAAGGTCAGAACAACCACGCCGGCTTTCTCCAGTAGTGGCAGGCGCTGGCAGAGAATAATCAATGCCGCCGGAGTCAGTGCACACAGTAATAACACAGCAATAGCCATTGCATCAGGCTCCCGTTCAGGAATTGGCGGCGGCCTGAGGCACGGTTAAGGTCTGGTCTGTGACGGTGAAATCCCGTGGATAACTGAAAACCGGCCACCATTCATGAATTCTGCCATCGTCACAGAGCGCTATATTACCGAACTGCAGGAACAGGGATTCACTTTGGCTGGGCCGGAAGAAGATAAAATCATCTTCTTTCAGCTGGCAGTCGGCGGGCAGCTCGTAGAGTTCCTGATTGCTGGAATGCCCAAGCACGTTGGCCCGTCGGCAGGGGAGCGGATAACACGGGCTGGCCAGCCAGTTACCACCGTAAATAAATGCGGCATTGGCTGGCAGCCGCCCGAGCCAGCGCAGTATGGATGAAATCCAGTGTGTCATTGGCAGTTCAGGTTTATTCACGCGCTTTAACACGGGTGCTGCGATAAATACTGCCGGCAGATGATGATCCAGAGTGAACAGATCAAAGTCTGTTGGCTTCACCAGAGCTGATGCGGTGGCCAGTTCGTTAACTGTGGTGAGATCATCGGCATCGTACAGCGGGTAGGTAGTACTGCCGCCGGTGTTCAGACACCATTCGTCGCTCCGTTCGCTGCCAAACACTTCTTTCGCCATATTTACCCGGTCGCGGTAGCGTTGCCGGGCCTGCTGCAGTGCTTTCTGCGGGCCACCCAGGAATGGCGGAATTTTCGCGATATGCGCTTCATAGCCCATCAGTCCGGAGAAGGTCAGCCAGCTGCTGTTACGGATGATATTCAGTGCGTCCAGATAATCGTCATCACTGGCAAAACCACCACGATGCAGGCCAATATCGATTTCCAGATTGATGCGCATCGGTTGCTGCAGGCGCTCCGCAAGGGCCTGGTATTGCAACAGACGGGCATTGCTGTCGACCAGCCATTGCAGCTGATGCTCAGGGAAAAAGCACAGATTCGCCGGTTGTTTGCTGTACCACTGATAAAAGTGTTCTGCCGCACTGACCGGCATAGGTTTGCCCATCAGAATGTCTGCGGCCGGGATCTGTTTGACCAGATGCATCAGGAAAGGCAGATGAAAACTCATCAGGCGCTGCGTACCGGTACGATGCATGATGTATTGCAGTAAAGGCACGGAAGGCAATGATTTGGCAACAATACGGTAATTGAAGCCCTGATTAATCACATTCATCAGCTGGTCGATATTGTGGTCGAGGCGCTGCTTGTCGATGACCAGAGTCGGAGTGGATATTCCGGCTTTGTGCAGGGCTGTCTTCAGATTTTCAAAATACTGATCGGTCATAGAGGGTTCCGCAACATGCAAGGCTACAACTGTGAAACATGATTATAGTACGTTTGTACCATATATATTTCGCAAGCGCTATCAGGGTGAATTCCGATAGCCGGACCATTTCTGTATACGCGAAAAAGAGAGGAGGGTCACCAGCCGGAGAGAACCGGCTGGGACAAAGTGGGCATCAGAGCCAGATAGCGCGGAAAATGAAGAAGAACAGAATCGACAGCGCTGCGCCTGCCGGCAGAGTCACCAGCCAGGAGATAAAGATAGAACCGACTTTACGGTAATTGAGCGAACCGGCGCCCATCGCCAGACCAATACCCAGAATGGCACCGATCAGAACGTGCGTGGTGGAAATCGGCAGCCCGGTACCGGACGCCACCACCACTGTGGTCGCTGCGGCCAGAGTCGCTGCGAAGCCGCGGCTTGGTGTCAGCTCAGTGATGCCTGTGCCCACGGTAGCGATCACCCGGTGACCGAACGTCACCAGACCAGCAACGATGCCGACGCCACCCACCATCAGAATCCACACCGGAACGGCGGATTTAGCGGCAATTTCACCACCATGGCTGATAACACCATAGATGGCGGCCAGTGGCCCAATGGCGTTAGCAACGTCGTTAGAACCATGAGCAAACGCCATGGCACAGGCCGTAAATACCATGAGTACAGAGAACACTTTCTCGACATTGGCGATGTGAATGTCTTCTGATACTTCCGGATCGGCGTGAATACGGCTGACAATGATGCGACCAATAAACATGACGGCAATACCGACCAGCAGCGAAATCCAGGCGGCATTGATAAACGACAGCTGCAGGCCCAGATGCTTCAGACCTTTCAGCAGCGTGACCATGGAAATAATAAAACCAACCAACAGGATGTAGAACGGAACCAGTCGTTTGGATTGAGAGAAGGGATCTTTGTTGTCGTGAATAAAGTGCTGAATGGTTTTATACAGAACAAAGGAAATACTGCCGGCAATGACGGGAGACACTACCCAGCTGGCGGCGATGTTGCCGACTTTGCCCCATTTTACCGCTTCCATGGAGATACCGACGGCGGCAAAACCTACGATGGCACCCACGATCGAGTGCGTCGTCGATACCGGCCAGCCACGATAGGAAGCGATTAACAGCCAGGTACCGGCGGCCAGCAGGGAAGCCAGCATGCCGAACACCAGAAGTTCCGGGCGGTCTGCGAGTGCGGATGGGTCAATGATGCCCTTACGGATGGTCGCGGTAACTTCACCACCGGCCAGCAGAGCACCGAGGAATTCAAAAATGATGGCGATAATAACCGCCTGACGAATAGTGATAGCTTTGGAACCTACAGAGGTTCCCATTGCATTTGCTACATCGTTAGCGCCAATGCCCCAGGCCATAAAGGCGCCGAAGATACAGGCCAGGATGATGAACAACTGCCCCTGGTCAGTGATCAGATCCATTACGGACTCCCCGATTAAAATCGCGCGCATTCTAACTCAGGCCACGGCCGGATCACAGCACCCAGAGGCCAGATTACAGAAAGATTACAGCGGAATGATCTGTGTCAGATATGACATGGCGTAAAAGCGGCTGAAAAATAAACAGCCGGCGTGTAGCAAGCTGGACTGCGGTTGCCTTGATGGGCGTCTGATCACCGGCTCGGGTGATCAGACTCAGGCGATCAAAGTTGAGTGATCGGAATGTAGCGGGCGTTCTGACGATTGCCGTAGGCCCGCATCTGCCAAAGGCAGAGAATAATAAATACGGCACAGCCAATCAGCCAGGCGGCAGAGCTGCCCGGATGTTGTGCAAAGGTACCGATCTGATAAACGATAACCGCTGTGGTATACGCCAACCCGGTACTCCAGCCAGCAACAAACAGCATCCAGCGCACCCCGGATTCACGCACAATGGCGCCCAGAGTTGCCACACACGGCGTGTACAGAAGCACAAAGACCAGATAAGAAAACGCCGCGATCTGGCTGCCAAACAGCAGGGCCATACTGGAGAAAGTACCACTGTGTACGCCCTGTTCAGCGGTCTGGTCAGCGCCAACAAGGCTCAGACCCAGTGGGTCGAGCAGGCTGTCCGCGAGCCCGGCAAGATTATCCGGAATAGTTTGCAGGGATTCTGCCAGTCCGCCCCACAAATCGTATTCAGTGTCTTCACCGCTTTCCGGGCTGTAGAGTGCATCCAGCGTACCTACCACGGCCTCTTTGGCGAAAATACCTGTGATGATACCGACGGTCGCTGGCCAGTTATCGTCCTGAACGCCCAGCGGCGACAGCAGCGGTGTGGCAACGTTCGCTACTTTGGAAAGCACAGAATTATCGGTATCTTCATTGCCGAAGGAACCATCGCTGCCGATGGAATTCAGGAAGGAAAGAATAACGACCACGGTGACGATGGTTTTACCGGCGCGCAGACAGAAAGATTTCAGGCGTTCCCAGGTTTTGATCAGAATGCCTTTCACCGTCGGCACATGGTAAGCAGGCAGCTCCATCACAAAAGGCGTGAGATCCGGTTTAAACAGGGTGTTTTTCAGTGCCAGGCCAGTGACCAGCGCCATAACGATACCGAGTACGTACAGGCTGAAGACCATGATGGCACCGTTTTCCTGAAACAGGGCAGCAGCAAACAGCGCATAGACCGAAAGACGTGCACCGCAGGACATAAACGGCGCCATGGAAATGGTCAGCAAACGGTCTTTCTCGGTGTCCATGGTGCGTGCAGCCATAACCGCCGGTACGTTACAGCCAAAACCAACGATTAACGGCACGAAGGATTTACCCGGTAAGCCTACTGCGCGCATCAGGCGGTCCATGACGAAGGCGGCACGGGCCATATAACCCGAGTCCTCGATCACAGATAAGAACAGATACAGACTGCCGATCACCGGAATAAAGGTGGCAACCAGCTGAATACCGCCGCCGAGACCGTCGGCCAGCAGGGTAGAGAGCCACTGCGGCGTGTTGACACTGTCCAGGACGTAATGTGTGCCGTCGACAAACACCGTGGCAAAGGCAATATCAAAGAAATCGATAAATGCTCCGCCGACGTTAATGGCGAACAGGAACATCAGATACATAACAAAAAAGAAAAACGGAATACCGAGCCAGCGGTTGATCACCCAGGCATCAATTTTTTCGCTCAGCGTTTGACCTTTTTTATTCACCGTCAGCACTGGTTGCAGCGCATGCTGAATGGATTTATAGCGGCTGTTGGCGATCAGCACGTCCATCGGTTGCTGGTGAGCTTTCTCCAGGGCAACGCGCTGTTGGCGGGCGGTTTCCAGCGCTTCCACGCGCTTGCTCTCCGGTACGATGCCACTGGCGTATACGTCGTTTTCCAGAATGCGGGTGGCAACCCAGAACGGATTATCCACAGCACCCTGTAATTGCTCTTTCAGTGACTGCACGGAATGCTCAAGATCTTCATCAAGACGCAGCAGCGGTGTGGCGACGGTGGCGTGCTCAAGGTAATGACCCATCACCCGGCGCAGTTCTTCAATGCCCTGGCCGGTGGAAGCAACGATTGGCACCACAGGAACACTGAGCTGATGAGACAGCAGCTGAGTATTCACATGAATACCTTCGCGCTCAGCCACATCAACCATATTGACGACACAGATAACCGGCACACCCATATCCAGTAACTGAGAGGTCAGAAACAGATTACGTTCCAGGTTGCTGGCATCGAGAATATTCAGAATGATCTGAGCTTCACCGCTGAGGGCAAATTCGCGGGCGATTTTTTCGTCCGTGGACAACTCATCGTCGTGGCTGTCGAGGGCGTAGGTGCCCGGCAGGTCGACGAGTTTATGTGTTTCACCGCGCAGGGTAATAACGCCTTCTTTACGCTCAACCGTCACGCCAGGCCAGTTGCCGACTTTTTGTTTGGAACCGGTTAAGGCATTGAACAGGGTGGTTTTACCGCAGTTTGGATTACCGATGACGCCTATAACTGCCTGCTTCATCCGATCACCTCGACTTGAATAATGGATGCTTCCTGTCGGCGCAGACTGATGGAGGAGCCGCGCAGCTGGATCTGGATCGGGTCTCCCAGCGGAGCAAACCGCCGCACCTCAAGCTGTGCGCCGGGCATAACACCCAGAGCAAGCAGTTTGCGGCGGAAATTAGTTTCGGTGGCAGTGAAACCCAGGATACGGGCCTGAGCACCTATTTCGAGTTGATCCAGTGTGAGCGTGGTCATACATATCCGGCAGGTAAATTGTTACGAAGATGGTAATGTTTATCATTTAATTGTACAAGCGGGCCGGAAGCTGCAGGAGGATCAATCTGTTCACATTGATGACAGGTGTCATGATCTGTCAGCAGCGGAGCCAGGTTTCTTTACAGAGGACGATTGTTCAAATTGCCCGGCTGGGTCTATAATGACCGCGTAACCGGCTCAGGTTAGTATCAAATCCATTCTGGCGGTAACGTCGGAAATAAGATAACAGCACGATATATATCCTGAACCGTCTCTGCACAATTCCATGTGACTGCATTTCATGCGACCTGATCAAAGTCTCTGTTTGCGGTCTCTGTTTATGGCATCTGTGTAGTCCCGGCGTGAGTTCCGATGAACTGAATACTGATATATCGTCAGATCATTGTTTGCGGTGTAACCGTATATATCCGTACCCGGAACCTGTGCCTTATATATTACGACTCTATACCGAGGTAATTCAGTGAGCGTATTTGATATCGATATTGATAAACAAATAAAACAGCACCAGCAAAAAATCCAGGAACTGGAAGAATTGCGTAAATCGCAGGAAAAGAAACTCGAAGGTATTAAAGAGTTTGAAACCGTTATTAAGCGTTTATGCAATCAAAACAGTCTGACTGAAAACGAATTATATGTTTCCCGTTCAGAACAGATTGAAGCCTGGATTCTCGCCATGGCAAAAGAAGAGACCCCATCTTCTATTTATGCCAACCTGAAAAAGCATTTTGCCCGTACCGCTCCACGTGGTCCGCGCGCTGCTGCCAGCAAGCCAGAGAAAGAATCTACTCTGCCTAAACCTAAGTTACCGGTGGGCAGCTACCGTAATCCGGCCACTCAGGAACGTGTTGAAAAGATCAAGCGTAACCCTAAGCAGCTGGATCAATGGATTGAAGAACACGGTTTTGCTGTTGTCCGTACCTGGAAAATCGACTGATCGCAGCGCAGTCCGATAAGCAATAAAAAAGGAGCCAGTGGCTCCTTTTTTATTGCTTATGTTTTAAGGCAGATACTGTGTTATCCGCGGCTGAATCAGGCAAGAATAAACTGTGCCTGACGCGCCTGAGGCTGGATATCGTTCACTTTTACTTTAATCGCCTGACCCAGAATGAAACTCGCATTCTCACTGCGGTGACTCAGAGTTTTGGTATCAAAGGTCCAGTCTTTACCGGCCTTACGGCGGTCAATACTGCCTTCAATTCCGCATGATTCCAGACGCACTGTAATAGCACCGGAATTCATATGAACGATTACCGCGTCGTATATCGCATCTTTTTCCTGCTGTGTCAGCCATTGCAGTTTCAGCCAGTTTTCGCTTTGCTGAGCCGCCATACGGGCCGTTGTCTGGCCGGACTGAATCGCGGATAACAGTTCATCGGCGGTCAGCTCAAGGCTTTCCTGTTGCAGCAGGCTGCGCACAATACGGTGAATCAGCAGATCGTTATACTTACGCAGTGGCGATGTAAAGGTTGTGTAATGATCGAAACCCAGACCAAAATGTGGTTTCGCTTCGTTGGACAGGTTGCTGCGTTCCAGCTGACGGCTGACGATCATACGCAGTGGCAGCTCACTTTCTGAGCGATCCGCCTGTTGCATCAGGGAAACATAGTCCTGCAGTGTTTCCAGTGAAGGCTTCTGTTCCAGTGGCAGCTGTTCTTTCAGCAGGGCGGCGACTTCACCTTTGCGTTCGGTACGTACACCGGCGTGTTCGATAAAGAACCCCGCACCTTTTTCCGCCAGCCAGCGGGCGATCGAGCGGTTACAGGCGAGCATGCATTCTTCCACCAGACGGTGCGCCTGATTGCGTTCGATGCGGACGATTTCTTTTACCTGACCTTTTTCGTCTGTAATCAGCTTATAGTCAGGGCGATCGTCCATCAGCAGGCAATGACTGCTGCGCCATGCGGCGAGGGCTTTGGCACAGCTGTCCAGATGCACGGCCGGGCCATGCAATTCGGCTGGAATGACGGTGTCATCACCGTCGAGGAACGCCGCCATCTGCGGGTAGTTCAGCTTGGCGTGAGAACGGATCAGACCATTGTGAATATGGATCTGATCAATGGTGCCGTCTTCCAGTACCTTCAGTTCGACAACCATGGCCAGACGGTTTTCGCCTTCCTGCAGTGAGCACAGTTGCTCTGATAACTCAGGCGGCAGCATCGGAATCACCTGGTCCGGCAGATAAACAGAGGTCGTGCGCTGCTGCGCTACCTTGTCCAGTTCACTGCCGCCAGTAATCAGCGCGGCCGGATCGGCAATGGCTACCCACAGGGTCCAGCCTTCACTCAGGGCTTCGGCGTACAGCGCGTCGTCGATATCACGGGTATTAGCCGAGTCGATGGTAACAAACGGCAGGTGGGTAAGATCGGTGCGGTCTGCGTTCAGGGCGGAGTGGTCGGCCGTGGTCAGAGCAGCCACTTCGGCTTTCACGGCTTCGCTGAATTCTTCAGCAATATGCCATTTGGCTTTAATAAAAGTATTTTCGATATGGTCATCGCCAGCGCGCCCGATGATGTCATCGATGGTGGCCTGAACCTTACCTTCCGGGAACGGGTGCTTGCTGATGTGGGCACGGACAAAATCACCCTCCTGAGCCTTTTTACGGGCTGCCGGCGGAACAAAAATCCAGCGGTTCAAGGTAGGGTGATCCGGCTCAATAAAGTGGCCTTTACCGCGGATAATATACTGACCGAAAAATTCGCCCGTTTCCGAGCTGATCAGTTTTTCAACAATCGCCTGTTCTTTGCCTTCACCTGCAGGTTCAACCCGGAAGTCGATCTCGTCGCCGGGTAACAGCTTTTCCATTTCATCGGGCGCAATAAAAAATTGCTTGCCGTCATCGGTATTTACAAACCCAAAGCGTCCGCCAGTGGCGCGCACCCGTCCGCTGAATCGCGGCGTGCTGTCATGGATTTCTTTTTTAAGCGTTTTGAGCTGAGCAAGGGCGTTTTTATCGAGCATCCGGAGCCTGATTAAGCGGTAAAGATAAAGGGGCAAGAGTGTACTGGATACTGAAAAGACCGGCTACTGTTTCTGGCCCCGGAACAATTTCCGGACAGGGCGCGGCTGCCTTTGCCGGCAATGGCAGGCGATAAAGCTCAGTAATATTCTTGTCATTAAATTGTCGTGATTATCTTGTCCTATATGGCACTGATGTTGTTCTTATAAGGATGTCCGCATGTCTGCGCATAACCGTTTTACCCGTCGTGGCTTTATGAAATCCGTTGCCGCCGGTGCTGGTGCTGTTTCCGTTCCTGCCGTTCTGACCGGCTGCTTTGGCGATGACAGCAGCAATGGTCATTCAGCCGTCTTTGAGTTTGGTCATGGCGTTGCTTCCGGCGATCCGCTGGCCGATGCGGTGATTATCTGGACGCGGGTGACACCAGACAGCGATGACGCCGGTGAGGTGACTGTTTCCTGGGCGGTTGCCCAGGACGAGGCGATGACTGACGTCGTGGCTTCCGGCAATGTGATCACAGACGCGGGTAAAGATTATACGGTCAAAGTGGATGTCACCGGCCTGGATGCGGGAACGACGTACTATTACCAGTTTGCCGTGAGCGATGAGACGGCATCTGTGGTGGGCATAACCCGCACTTTGCCGTCCGGCAGTGTTGACAGTGTGACGCTGGCGGTATGTTCCTGCTCCAATTACCCCGCCGGCCTGTTCAACGCCTACCGTGAGATGGCCAACAGCGACGCTGATGTCATTGTGCATCTGGGTGATTACATCTATGAATACGGTACCGGCGAATATCCGACGCCGGAAGCCCAGGTGCGTGACCCGGAGCCGCTTGCAGAAATTCTGACGCTGGCGGATTACCGCGCCCGCTATGCTCAATACCGCTCTGATACCTATCTGCAACTCGCGCATCAGCGTAAGCCGTTTATCTGTATCTGGGATGACCACGAAGTGGCCAACGATACCTACAAAGACGGTGCAGAAAACCACGACGACTCCGAAGGTTCGTTTACCGCCCGTCGTGATGCTGCAGTACAGGCTTACCATGAATGGTTGCCAATCCGTACCGGCGAGGATCTGCAGAAAATTTACCGCACCTTTGATTTCGGTGATCTGGTCAGCCTGCATATGCTCGAAACCCGCCTGTTAGCACGGGATAAACAGCTGAGTTTTGCTCAGTTTATGAACGGTGATGGCAGTATCGATGCTGCTGCGTTTATGGCAGCACTGGCGGACACCAACCGCACCCTGACCGGCACTGAGCAGTTACAGACCGTGCAGGGCTGGATGGCAGCGTCTTCTGCAACCTGGCAGGTACTTGGTCAGCAGGTACTGATGGGCCGCATGAATGTTCCGCAGGAGCTGCTGTTACAGCTGGGCGAAGTAGAAGCAACACTGAGCGCGGGCGGAGATGCTTCTGCAGCACAGGCGGCACTGGGACAAACCATGGGTGAGCTGGTCACTATTAAAATGCGCATGCTGAATGGTGATCCGACCGTCAGCGAAGCGGAAGCTGCACGCATTATGGCTGTGGCGCCATACAATCTGGATGCCTGGGACGGCTATATGGTGAACCGCGAGCAGTTATTGGGCGCCGCCCGCCAGCTCAACAAAAACACCATCGTGCTGGCCGGTGATACCCATAACGCCTGGGCTAATGATATTTACCCGCTGAATGCGGAGGGCACTGCCATTGATCGCAGTGGTGATCCGGCAGCGGTGGAATTTGCTACCGGTTCCATTACCTCACCGGGTTTTGAACGTTATATGGGCTTTGGCACTGATCAGGCCGCGCAGCAGCAGTTTGAAATGGCCATCACCACCATGATTGATGATCTGAAATATCTCAACGCAGCTCAGCGCGGTTATATGACGGTTACTTTCACACCAACTCAGGCATCGGTGATGTGGAACTTCGTCAGCACCATCACTTCTTCCGATTACAGTGTGACGACTGCAGGTCCGCGTTATGTGCAGCCGGGTGCCGGCAACCGCCGTATCGAAGTGCCAGCCAGTTAAGGTGCCAGCCTGTTGAGATGCGAGCCTGTTGAGATGCGAGCCGTGTTCAGGTGCGGTAGAGGTTTACCCACCTGAATTCGTCCAGTTCGTCGAGATCCGGTACGGTAAACGATTCGTGCCGGCCGACGGCCTGATAGGGCGGGAAATCAAAGTTTTTCACCCGTGAGTCCGCCACCAGAACCTCTGTGGCTTTCTGGCGGAATACCTCCAGTAACGGCAGGTTGGCTTTGTCGTAGAGAACATCGGCGGCAATCAGTACATCCAGATCTTCATCAAAAGCAAATAAATCGCCGTGCAAACGGTAACTGACGTTATTCAGCCGGCCATTGGCGGCACAGGATAATAACGCGTACGGATCGATATCGCAGGCAATTACTTCACTGGCGCCGGCCATTACGCAGGCAATGGCGACAACCCCGGAACCGGCACCAAAATCCATGACTTTTTTGCCTTTTACCCAGTGCGGATTGGCGAGAATTTCCCGCGCCAGCACCTGGCCACTGGCCCAGCAGAAGGCCCAGTAGGCCGGGTATTGCTGAATACGCAGAATTTCTTCCTGTGAGAACGGGCGTTGCATGGCCGATGGCTCAACCAGCCAGAGTTTAATCTGCTCACATTGCGGCAGCGTCTGCACACTGACACTGGCGTCATCCAGCATCTGCTGAATGGCCTGATTGAGTTGCTGCTCAAACTTTTCAGACGGCATTTTTACATTCATACAGGTTTACAGACATACAGGCTCACAGGCATAAGTTTCGGTTTCCGGGTTAATTCCAGGCATTAAAAAGAGGGCTGAAAAAAGTGCAGAAAAGAGTGCGAAAGGTGTAAAACTCAAGCGCGCTACAACACACTACAGTCCACTACAGCGCAAACCGCTCACCTGGCCGGGCAACTTTATAGCCTTCATTTTCCATGCTTTGTGCTGCCGCTTCGTTGGCGTAATGGTAAAGCACAAAACGTGGCAGCAATTCTGCCCGATATTCCCGCGCGAGATCTGCAAGGCCGGTGTGAGACGGATTCGGCACTGCGCCACAATCGTGGAAAATGGCTTCCTGACCTGTGAGCTGATGGTGAATGATTTCCGGAATCGGGCGCGTATCACCACTGTAAAAAAACAGCCCGGGTACGTGCAGGGCATAGCTGAAGCCCGGAGCATGATGACGGGTCGGGTAGAGCTGGCATTCCAGTCCGTGAAAGGTAAAGCGCTCGCTGACCGGAATCAGCTGAAAGGATTGCCAGAAATTATGATCCCCCTCAGCCATGGTGCCCGGGTAGCTTGCCAGCCGTTGATGTAACAGGGGAATAATATTCACCGGAACATACATGGGCACAGGTGCTTTGCCGCTGAGACGCAGCCGCACGGTAAGAATCTCCAGATCGGCAATATGGTCCAGATGACCATGGGTGATAAACAGGGCATCAGGCAGCTGTTGATAGTGCTGGCTGAAGGCGTTCACGGTACCTGGCCCACAGTCGATCAGCAGCAGTGGCTTGTAACCAGTGTCCGGGCCATCAGCCGGTTGCGGATGCGTGTTGTATTCCAGCACTGCAGCGGAACAACCCATGCTGAGTTCGCCACCACTGCCTGTCCCCAAAAAATGCAGGGAATAATCTGAGAGTTTTTCAGTCATAATAAAGCAGATTCACTAACTTTATGGGGTGCATTATGTGGCGTCCGAAACTGATGTCGATTCCGTCTGCCGCCGAGGCCTTGCCCGGCCATGAGCAACCTTTGTACGAAACAGCGCCAACGCATTTCGTCAATGGTAACCCGATTCTCGGCCCTTTGCCCGCCGGGCTCAAGGAAATGATCATAGGCATGGGTTGCTTCTGGGGGGCCGAACGCCGCTTCTGGCAACTCGAGGGTGTGTATTCCACGTCGGTTGGCTACGGCGGTGGGCACACTAAAAACCCAACGTATGAAGAAGTCTGCACCGGCATGACCGGCCACAATGAATTGGTACGGGTCTGGTATGACCCGGCACTGGTATCACTGGAAACCCTGCTGAAAGTCTTCTGGGAAAGTCATAATCCGACTCAGGGTATGCGTCAGGGCAACGATATTGGCACTCAATACCGTTCCGGGATTTATCTGCCTTCCGATGAAGAGCTGGCGCTTGCTGAAAGCAGCCGGGATCATTATCAGCAAAAGCTGAGTAAAGCTGGCTTGCCGGATATCACTACGGAAATTCTGCCAGCCGGAGTGTATTACCCGGCGGAAACCTATCATCAGCAGTATCTGGCGAAAAACCCCGGTGGCTATTGTGGTCTCGGTGGTTGTTCGGTCAGCTTTGACTGATTTTGCTAAGGCAACTGAATAGCCAGCTAAATAGTCAGCTAAATAGTCAGCTTAATAGCCCCTGGATTCGTCCGGTAAGCGACCCATAGCAATCGCTTCCCGGGCGCGTTTCTGATCTTTCAGCAGACGGCGATTGGCAAAGAAGCGTACTAACCAGGGCAGCTGTTTTATCTGGCCGCCGGTTGCGGCGGCCAGAACATAGGCTTTGGCGCTTTTTTCAAACAGCTCGGCGTTTAAAATTAAACGGTTTGCTGTCATACCCATCACAATATTCTGACCAAACAGAACGGCGAGGTTACCATTGCTCTGTAGTGCGCTGCTGGCCTGTTTCAGGTTGTTGGCCGGTGCGGGCATTATTCCAAGATGGCGTACCTGCTCATCAAATATTCCCGGCATGCCTGCGTTTTTATGTGCTTTGCCTTTATGAGCACTCATGGCATCTGGCAGTGCACTGAGTCGCGCAAGATAAGCGCCGTATTCACCGCTGGCGCTGACGATGGCAGAAATATCCGTGCGCTGAGCATAAAGCCATTGATGTAACCACAGGCTGTCGTCACTGGTTTGATCGCCTGTTTCGCTGGTGGTGGTTATCGTTGCCAGTTCAGGGCTTTGTTCTGTGGCCGGAGCAAACCAGCATTGATCGCCCCCCGGAATACGCACAGAAACAGCTGCGTTTTTTCCCTGCAGTAATTTCTTATCCTGCAGGCGGCGCTGAATGATTCGCCAGTTATCGAACTGCTGTTGTGTAATATCGCTCATGCCGGATTTATGCCACTGCTGTCTGGGTGATTTTCCTTGCGGATGCTGTACAGAATATCGCTGAGCAGTGCCTGTTCAGTGAAACTGTCTTTGGCGTTTTTTGCGTCGAGTCGCTGTTGAATATTCTCTGTCAGATGGGCGCGGGTGAGCTGCTCCAGACGCTCAACATTCGCCAGTGCCTCATCCATGGAAATACCACAGCAGACGATGCCGTGGTTGGCCATCAGGTAGGCATTAACCGATGGGGTAATCATGGCTGCAAAGCGTTTTGCCAGCAATTTAGTGACAGAGGGTGCATAACCCGCGACTGGAATTCTGTCTCCCAAATAAGTACGCAGACGTTCCGGGACAGTTAATGGAGTATTCAGTAACGCACAGGCGCTGGCGACGGGTTGATGGGTATGAATACTGCAGATAATGTCCGGCCGCTTTCGCAGTAATTCGGCATGCAGAGCGGACTCCACCGAGGGTGATTTATCACCACCGCATTGCAGCAGATCGTCCAGCCGTAATACGCAGATATTGGCTGGGGTCATGCTGAAATAATCCGTAGCTGATGGTGTGACCGCGACCAGTTCTTTGTTTAGCCTGAGCATGATATTGCCACCGGTCGCGGCGAAAAATCCCTTATAAGACAGCGTCAGACAGAGCTGGCACAAGGCTTCTTTTTCTGCTTTGAATTCATCTTCAGTGAGGGCCTTGGCGCCGGTCATTTTTTCATTACGCATGGTTGTTCATCCCTTGTACCGCTTTTGACTGGTCTGGTGTTGGTGACTGTGCGGGGGGAACGCTGTAATGGGTCTGCCACAGTTTTCGGTAGCGGCTGATTTCCTGCTGCCATTTATCATCGCTCCAGCCACAGGCTGGCTGAATATAATGGCGCAATACATCGAAGATACGTTCGCCGCCATTTTCAAGCAGCAGACCAATACGCGTACGCCGCAGCAGCAGATCATCGAGATGCTTAATCTGCTCATGCCGGGCACACCAGCTGAGTTCAAACCAATGGGTTTGCGTGCCCGGAATAATTTCCAGCGCCTGCGGCGGCTGCCCGTTTATCATCTGGCTGACGGCTGAACCATAACGACTGTGCAGACGTTCCAGCTGTTCTTCACTTAACTTTTCACACAACTTCTCACTCAGCTCTTCACGCAACTCTTTACGTAAAATGGTTTTAACCAGTCGGGTGTCGTTAAATTCCTGACTGATTATGGGCTGGCGCTCACTCAGTTGCTGCAATTGCGGGAACTTGTCTTTGATGCGACGTAAAGCGTCGGTGGCAATATGCTGGAAGGTTGTCAACTTGCCACCGGCAATGGTCAATAAACCATCTTCGTGCCAGACAACATGATCACGGGACTCTTTTGATGGATCACTGATGCCGGAATCGACCACGGGGCGTACTCCGGAAAAGGTGGCAATAATGTCTTCACGACCAATCCCGTAGGACGGAAAATAGTGCTGAACCGTCTGCAGCAGGTAATTTACTTCGTCCGCGCTGACCGATGCTTCAACGCTCATGTGCTGCTGGTGATCAATATCCGTATTGCCAACGATGATCCGTCCCTGAAAACAGGTAATAAATCCGGGGCGTTTATCCCGTGGATGTTGCAGAATAATCGTCGACCGGACGGGTAATCGCTCAAAAGAAAACACCAGATGCGAGCCACGCAATGGTCTCAATTTCTGCTTTGTATCATGGCTGATGTGCTGGCGCAGCTGATCAGCCCAGGCGCCGGTAGCGGCGATGACCTGACGGGCTTTAATACGGACTTCCGGCTGAGGCTGATCCGTTATACCTGTAGCGCGGGCGATAACGCCGCACACTTTGCCATCCTGTTTGAGAAAGCCGCTGACTTCTGTGTAATTACAGGCGACGGCGCCGGCGTGACGGGCCTCCTGCAACACTCTCAGGGTCAGCCGGGCATCATCTGTCTGGCCTTCATAAAAGCACATGGCACCGGTCAGGTCGGGGGCATTCAGGCCGGGAAATTCCTGTTGCATCTGCGTTTTATCCAATGCATGGCGCCAGCGTTTTCCGGCCATCAGATCATACAGAAAAAGTCCGGCACGAATCATCAGTCCGTTTTTTACCTGCGTGCGGAACAGTGGCCAGTGCATGGCTTTCATCCTGATTAATTCGGGTAATTCCCGGCACAGTTTTTCCCGTTCTTTTACAGAATGCCAGGTGACGTTCAGCTGCCCCTCTTTTATATATCTCAGGCCGCCGTGCACCCACTTTCCTGACCGGCTGGATGCACCCCAGGCGAAATCCCGTTGTTCAAGCAACAGGCACTTCAGTCCGTAACGTGCAGCTTCACGTAACACAGCGGCACCGGTAATGCCGCCACCAATGACAATAAGATCCCATTCTGTCTGTGACAGTACCGCCGGGTTTTCAGGAATTTTCTGTTGCATAGTATCTTTATCTGGCATCGGCTTTTCCTGCTATTTTTCCCGTTATTTTCTGAGCAGTGGATAAGCCCTGCAGCCGCTGGCGGATTTTCTGTTGCAAGGGTTTAATTTCTGTCGGTGCACTCCACAGTGCCAGTCGGCAGATAAGAACCGCCGGATACCAGAGATCAATATCCTGCTTTACTTTTTCTTTGTTCAGTTTGCGGATACGCAGATAGTGGCGGAAATAGCGACGATAAATCATCCGCCGCATCAGGTTATAAAAAACTTCCTGCGCTTTACTGATGCCTGGAAACAATTCTGCTTCGTTAAATAAAAAGCAGGTCATGGCGATATCGGCCCCGGCGTCTCCGCGGGCCGCCGTAGCCCAGTCGATAACAGTTTCAGTCCGGGCGTTGACCAGTATATTGCCGGTATGAAAGTCCATGTGCAGGATGGCGTTGCCGTCCGGAAGGTCAGCAAGATAGGCAAGAGCTGTTTGCTTTTCCGCGCTGGTCAGAAAGTCCATTGCGCTGTGTTGCAGAAAGCCGGCAATGATCTGGCGGATATCCTGCATTTTTTCGCTGCGGGCGTTATGAACATCCGCATGCAGACGGGCAAGAGTGTACGGTAAACCCCAGATGTGCAGTGGGTTGGCGTCGGCTCTTTCGGTCAGTGTCCTGCCATCGAGGCGCTTCATAACAATGCCACTGCGGTTTTCAATGCTGACCTGACCAAGACATTCAATAGAGGTTGCGCCCTGACGATGGGCTTCCTCGGCGTTTAATTTTTCCTGACAGGCAGAATTTTCACAAAAACCGGCGCGGAATAATTTCAGAATTTCACCGTCTTGCCAGTGATAAATTTCTGCTGAACGGGCGCTGACCAGAGGGCTGCCCAGCTCGCTGAGGGTGGCCGGCATGCGTTCCGTCTCTGGAGGGTGTATTACCGGTAGCTGTGTTTCCGGGGTGTTTGTTTTGGGAGCGTGTGTTTTGGGCGAGTGTGGTGGTTCCGTCATCATGGCGGGCATCCTGCTGCTTTTATTGTTCTTGTGTTTTTTTAAAGTGTAGTTCTTAAGCGCTTGCCTGTTGCTCTTACGTGTTGCCCTTACGTGGTGCTTTTGGGGATTGTTACGGCATCACTTCCCGGACCGGAAAGCACAACCTGTCGCTATCATGGCATCGGCTGCAGGCTGTGGTATTGTCATTTGGTGACAAAATAACTCAGGCTGCACCTGGCCCGGTTTCTGGGCAACGGTGTAGCGGGGACATGAATTCCAACTGGCAGAGGACATAAAAATAAAATGATCCCGGAAAGGATTCAGTCGCGGGCATTACTGGGTTTTGCCCCACTGGTCAGCGAATGCGGCGGAGATGCCCGGCAGCTGTTGGCGAAGCAGGGGATTCCCGCTCAGGCTCTGGAGGAAGATGCGTTGCCGCTGGCACTGGATGCGCTCGCTGCGCTGTATGAGGATGCTGCCATTGCTCTGGGGCTGGCGGATTTCGGGCTGAGGTTGGCGCAAAAGCAGGATTTATCTTTGTATGGTCCTCTTGCGCTGGTTATTCAGCATGCCCGCACGGTGGCTGATGCGCTGGATAAACTACAGCGCTATTTTTCCTTTCATACCTCCGGTGCGCAGATCCATATCACGACGCTGAACGACAGGCTTCAGGTGGAATACCGCTTGTTGCTCGGTGAGGGCGTACCTTCACGGCAGATTACTGAGCAGTCGTTTGCCATGGCCTGCACATTGTGGTCGGTTCTGGCGCCGGCGGCAGCAGGCCGGCAGATTGTGCTGTTGCGTCATCAGGCGCAGATGCCGCTGGCGGTTTATCAGAACGTTCTCGGTTGTGAGGTGCGTTTTAACCAGTCAACCGATGCCATCCTGCTGCCATCAGACGCACTGGCTTTGCCTGTTGATCAGGCCGACCCGGGTCTGGCGCTGGCGACGGAAGCCTGTGTTGCCAGAGTATTACGCCGGTTTCCGTTAAACGTTGGTCGCCAGACCGAAGATCTTATCCGCCAGCAGCTGGCTTTGGGAGGCGCGGGTATTGATCAGATCGCGGCGCAACTGGGCCTGCAACGGCGCACGCTGCAGCGCCGTCTGGCACAGCAGGGACTGGAATTTGGCGGGCTGGTTGATGATGTGCGGCGTGAGCTGGCAACAGCCTTGCTGGCTCAGTCTGAGATGACACTGGCGCAGGTCAGCAGTTGTCTTGGCTATAACGAACAGAGTTCTTTTCATCGCGCCTGCCGGCGATGGTTCGCAATGACACCGCAAAACTACCGTCAGACTTTGATGGTCATGTCCTCATGAGACAAGGGTGTTATTATTACCGTCAATTATAGCTTTCGTGACTGTTATACCCGATTTGCGTTTATGCGCTGGGGGAACGACACAGGCTTAAGCAACAAAGGAACACGGCAATGCGGGCTCTGGCGGTTTATCAGCTGAAAGGTGGTGTGGGTAAAACAACGACAGTGGTGAATCTGGCTGCTCTGGCGGCACGGGAAGGTATCCCGGTACTGGTCTGGGACCTTGATCCGCAGGCGTCCGCCAGTTGGCTGCTTGGCATTGATGCGAAAACCAGACAGGACGGTTTCTGGCACGAGCATAAGCCGATATCCGACTACATTCAGCACACCGCGATCCCCAAGCTGGATGTGCTGAGCGCGGATACTTCACTGCGCAAGTTCAACCAACGCCTGGAATCGAAAAAAGACGCCAAAGACCGGGTGACTCAGGCCTTAAGTGCGCTGGCAGAAAGTTATGGTCTGGTGATTATTGATTGCCCGCCGATGATGACACCGCAGATGGAAGGGGTGTTAAAGGCCTGCGACCGGATTCTGTTGCCGGTGGAACCCTCGGTATTGTCCATCCGTGCCTATGAGCAGATCAAACAGGACTACAGTTGGGCCAAACCCAAACAATGGCTGCCGTTTGTCACCATGATTGACCGGCGCAAGCCCGGTCACGTGGAATGGGTAAATAACGAGCTGAAAGCTTATCCGGAATTTCTGAAAACCTATGTGGCGTATTCCGCCAGTGCTGAGCGCATGCTGACCTTACGTAAACCGATTGTTGAGGAACAGCCAGCGGTACCTCTGGCACGTAATTATATGGCTCTGTGGAAAGCCGTGAAGCCGTCACTTAATCTGAAGTAACGCGTTCTTCCCTCAGGCTGACATTACTGGTATTTGCATTGTCAGGGGCTGCCTTATCAGGGCGTGCATTACTTTGCTGTCGTGCATTGACGGTTTTTGCAGGCGTGCCGGATTGCTCGGGTTGGCTGCGAAAGCGGACCTGCGGGTAAGCGAGAAATACCGCCCAGGCGATGGCGGTGGCGTAACTCAGGTTGGTTTCTAATTCGGAGTGAGGGCTGTTGAGGAATTCGCGCTGGGAGGCGAGGCCGCGAATTTTACTGGCCAGTTCCGGTTCAAATGCCAGGTATTGATTCCAGACTTTCTGATGCAGCGCAGCATCAATGGGGTACAGCATGCCGGAGGTATTGCCCCGCGGTCGCTGTCGTTGCTGATAGACGATGGCCGTCAGCAGGTTTTCGGCGGCGTCAGACGATCTGCCCAGATATTTCAGAGTAGGGCGGATAATGCTTTCTCTTAATTCCCGGGCTGTCAGTTCCATCTGATGGCGTTCCCCGCAGCAGTGCTCGATCTTTTCTGTCTTGCTCTTTACTGTCTTGCTTTTTACTGTCTTACAATGAAGCAGACTAACCTGCTTTGTGCCAGTAACCGAGTGAATTTTGTTCACCCAACCCTGGAAGGATTATGACGAACTCTCCAATCCATGAATTTGCAGGCCACAAGTCAGAGGAAAAGAGGTCTGACGGGCTGGGCGGGGCGGCCACTGTGTTTGCGGCTCCGGGAGAGGTGGATCCTGGGTTTGAGACTCAATGGTTCGACAGCCACTGTCATTTTGACTTTGCAGCGTTCGACGCAGATCGTGAAGCACTGTGGCAGTCAGCGCAGCAGGCAGGGTGCTGTGGTTTGCTGATTCCGGGGATCAGTCGCCAACAGGGACAGGCGTTAGCCGGATTCTGTGCCGGCAAGCCCTGGTTTTATGCTCAGGGCCTGCACCCGTATTTTCTCACACAGCATCGCCAGGCTGATATCGATTGGCTCGATCAGGCGCTGACTGATCCAGGGGTTGTAGCCGTGGGAGAGGTGGGCCTGGACCGGATTCTGGCTACCACAGATGAAATTCTTGAACAGCAGTGGCACTGGTTCCGTCTTCAGGTCGAGCTGGCTGAAGCCCACAGGTTACCGCTGATTCTGCATATCCGTGGTATGCATGATGAAGCGGCTTCCTGGCTCAGGCGACGGCGCTTTACTCACGGTGGCATGGTGCACGCATTCAGTGGCAGCGGGCAGCAGGCAGCAAAATGGATTGAGCTGGGTTTTGCATTGGGAATTGGTGGGGCGCTGACGCATCCGCGCGCGCACAAGCTGCGTCGTACAGTAGCTGCTTTACCGCACAGCAGTATTTTACTGGAGACCGACAGTCCGGATATGACCCCCGTCTTCTGGGGCGCAGAGCGCAACGATCCCAGAACGGTGCCTTTGATCGCAGCCATTGTTGCCCGCTTGCAGGGGCGGTTGTTGGCAGAAGTGTCAACTGAAAGTATTAGCGTAGCCAGTCTACTATTTTCCAGATTATCAATAAATTGCGTAAAGAGACCTTAGTTTCAGTAATTTGTAGTAATTTGTAACCCAAGGTTGATTGACCATAGTCTCAGAAGTAGCCTCCGCCCGAATATCACTATATCGTTGGCGGAATATCACCTATGAGAAAAATAATTTTATTCAGTGTGCTGTCGCTTCTCAGTTCTTCCGTGTTGGCCGCCGTGCCAGCGGCAGAAGCAGAACGTCTGGGTAAAGATCTGACCCCTGTCGGCGCCCAGAAAGCGGGCAATGGCCGGGATATTCCCGCCTGGACCGGCGGGCTGCCTCAGGATAAGAATCACAAGCCGGGGGCGTTCCACGCCGACCCGTTCGCTGCGGATAAGCCACTGTTCCGTATCAATGCTGCCAATATGAAGGAACATCAGGCGCGCCTGACCAATGGCCAGCAGGTGTTACTGAAGCGCTTTCCGGATCTTTATTTTGAGGTCTATCCGACCCGCCGCTCAGCGTCCTATCCGGATTATGTTTACCAAGGTGTTAAAACCAACGCCACCCGTGCAGAGTTACTGAAATACGGCTCCGGGGTGAAAGGTGCGACCATGTCGTCACCATTCCCGATTCCGCAGAACGGTCTGGAAGTGCTGTGGAACCACACTCTGCGTTTCCGTGGCCTGACGGATTCTTATACTGCCGTAGCTTCCTCTGTGACGTCCGGCGGCCAGCGTATGGACGTGCTGCGTCAGTACGAGTACTTCTTCAAATACAGTATGTTGGGCGCTGAACCGGCGGATCTGGATAACACCATTTTTCTGTTGAAGCGTAAGACTCTGGCACCGGCCAATTTAGCCGGCTCGATTACGCTGGTGCATGAAACGCTGGATCAGATCCGTTCACCACGTAAATCCTGGATTTACATGCCAGGCCAGCGCCGTCTGCGCCGCACCCCGGATCTGGCCTACGATACCGCGGATGTGAACACTAACTCGATCCGTACCGTGGATCAGGTTGATATGTTTAACGGTGCGCCTGATTACTATGACTGGGAGCTGAAAGGAAAGCAGGAAATCTACATTCCTTATAACGCTTACAAAGTGCATCAGGGCAATGTGAAACTGGACGATATCCTGATGGATCATCACATTAATCCGGCGCTGCTGCGCTACGAAGCACACCGGGTATGGGTGATTGAAGCTAAATTGCGTGTGGGTTACAGCCACCGCTACAGCACCCGTCGCTACTATGTTGATGAGGACTCCTGGTCCATCGTGTATGCCGAAGAATACGATGAAGATGGTAAGCTGTGGGAAGTCACTGAAGCGCACGTGATTAACTATTATGAAGTGCCTGTGGTCTACACCACGCTGGAAGTCACTTACGATCTGGAGGACGGCCGTTACTATGCCGAAGGTCTGGATAACGAACGTGACTCCACCATGAACTTCAGCTACGACCTGAGTGAGCGTGATTTCTCACCTTCCGCTGTCCGTCGTGAGGCTAAACGCTGAAGCTGACAGCTGCAGGGCATACCGATAAACTGGCGGCTTTATGCCGCCGGTTTTGTTTTGTCTCCATGCGCTTTTTTTACCCGATTTGTCTCTTATTGCTGAGCATCGCTGTGTCTTCTGTCGTTCGCTCAGAAGAAACCTACAGTACGGACCTGCCAGAAAATTTTATCGATCTGTCGAGCGATGTGCAGGCGGTGATTCTCGAATACGTTTTCTTTTCTGAAAAAGCCAACCAGGTGTGGGGCGATGATTATCAGGAAAGCTCTGTACGTACCTTTGTAAAGTACCTCGATGATTTTCACACCCGTGTGTATATCGACTTCGACGCTGGTCTCATCCGGGTTGAAACTCAGGGCAGCAAAACGCCGCTTACTTCACTTCAGCACGCGATCGCGGCAACGTTATTAACTCCGGCAGATCCGTCAGCAGTGGATCTTTATACAGCGGCAGATATGGGCATTACCGGAAAGCCCTTTCTTACTGGTCAGGTATTGGATCAGGATGGTCAGAGTATTGAATATCCGTGGCGCGCCAATCGCTTTGCCGAATATCTGGTCAGTAAAAAACTGCAGAAAAAGGGTGCCCGCTATTGGGTTAATATTCCGATGGTGCGTTCTCACCGGCAGAAAAGTGCCGGGCGTTATCGCAATCTGGCGGAGCAGTCTGGAGCGAAATACGGCGTGTCCGTGCCATTAATAATGGCAATTATGGAAACTGAGAGCAGCTTTAACCCGTTTGCGGTTTCTCATGCCGGCGCCTACGGATTAATGCAGGTGATGCAGCGCACCGCTGGTGCCGATGTATTTCAGCGTATTCATCGCCGCAATGACCAACCCAGCCGTAATTATCTGTTAAATCCACAAAATAATGTTGATACCGGTACGGCGTATTTATCCATTTTACGTGATGTGTATCTGAAGGATGTGCAGGGCTGGCAGAAAAAAGAATACTGCATGATTGCAGCCTATAACGGTGGTACCGGTAATCTGCTGAAAACCTTCAGCTCTGACCGGCGCCGTGCTGTGGATATGATTAACCGCATGTCGGCAGACCAGGTTTATCAGGCAATCGTAAAGCGCCATCCCAAAGCAGAATCGCGTAATTATCTGAAAAAAGTCACTCAATTTAAGCGTAAATATGTCAGCTGGTAATTCCAATCAGCATACGCCGCTGCAACATCTGCAACGGCAATTGGTCATCCCTGGCGCTGTGCTTGAGCAGAACAGCACAGTCGCCGATGGCATGCAGCTGTGGCTTATGGCAGTAGAAGATCCGCAGATTAAGCTGGATGCGGCGCAGATCGCCGGTCTGTGGCAGGCGTTGCCGTATTGGGCGTTTGCCTGGGCTGGTGGGCGTGCACTGGCAGCTTACCTGCTTAAACATCCGCAACAGGTTGCCGGTCAGCGTGTGTTCGATTTTGGCTGCGGTTCCGGCATTGTCGGTATTGCCGCCGCCCTGGCAGGCGCCAGTGAAGTCTGGGTGGCTGATCTGGATAGTAATGCACTGACAGCTGCTGCGGAAAATGCCGCGCTTAATGGTGTCACTGTTCATGCTGTTGATGGACGCAACTGGCCCGAGGTGGATGTCCTGCTTGCTGCCGACGTACTGTACGACATCAGCTCCAGTACTGATTTGCGTGAGCTGTTGTTACAGGCACCGCAATGGCTGCTGGCAGAAACTCAGTATGTTGTACCGGATTTTGTCGATTTGCAGCAGCTTGATCATTCGGTTAATGCGACCTTGCCCGCAATCGGAGATTTTGACGAAGCTGTCGATGTCGGCATTTATTGCCGCCGCCGCTAAAGCCCGTTAGTGTAGAGCCACCAAACCGGCATCCGGGCGGAGACTCTGTGTCGCAGGATCAACGACAGATGCCAGCAAAACTATTCAGGAGACCACGATGCGCATCTTAACAGCTGCCTTCTTTGTATTATTTGCTCAATTTTCGCTGGCTGCCGATCTTACGGAAGCCGATGTTAAGCACTGGACGGACGCTATGCCAGGGCTGCAAGCCTGGCTGACGCAACACGAAGATCAGATGCCGGATACCATGCCCGATGGCACCCAGGGCATCGAAGAAATGATCAATCAGGGCGTACAGGACCTGAAGTCCGCTGGTTTGTATGATGAGTACAACAGCAAGGTGAAAGCCGCTGGTTACAGCAGTGTGGAAGACTGGGCATCCGCGACTCAGCGTGTATCAATGGCGTATCTGGCCCTGGAGCTGGAGAGCCAGCCGGTGAGCCTGGCTCAGCTGGAGGCTCAGCTGAAGCAGATACAGGAATCGGATCTGCCGGCAGAGCAGAAAGACATGATGACGCAGATGATGTCTTCTTCCATCATCATGATGAAGGCCGTCAGTAAAGTCAGTGACGCTGACAAAAATGCGGTTCGTCCTTATAAAGATCAGCTGCAAGCAAGCTTCGACGCTGAGTAATCACGCTTTCGCATCATGCAGACTGTGGCAGTTGTGACTATGCTGGAAACAGCAAAAAGGAGCTTCTGCCATGAGTTACTCAACTGTTAAAGATATCATCAGGTACAGCCAACAGCTGCACAGACATGCCAGCAATCTGTTTGAGCAATTGCGGGATCAGACTCAGCGGGAGCGGGTGGATATGATGTGCCGCCTGTTATCCCGGCATGAAACCACGCTGGCTGAAGCCGTGGAAAAAATCGAAGAAGGTCTGCAGAAGAAAGTTCTGGATGAATGGCACCAGTTCGAGCCGGGCTCCATCAGCGAGGCGCTGGCTGAATGTGTTGATATTCATCCGGACATCAGTGTCGATGAGCTGGTTCAGATGGCGCTGCGCATCGATGATTATCTGATTGATCTGTACAGCCAGATGCTGAGTGAGGCAACCTGCGATGGCTCCCGGCAATTGTTTTCCAGTCTGATGGCGCTGGAAAAGTCGGAAAAAATGCTGACGGTCAGAGCCGCGTTATCGGCTAATGACTGGTAAACTCTGCAGCAAACTGCGCACAAAAAAGCGGCCGTAAAGGGCCGCTTTTTTGTGTCTGTCGCATTAATGATCAGGCAGATGCCATACGAGGGTTATGAAACATCATTTCCTGAGCATCTGATGCCTGGTCGGCTTGTCCGCTCTGTGTTGCAGGTTGCTGAACCTGTTCCGCATCTTCCTGACAGCAGCGGCGATAAGCAGCCGGGGTTTTACCTGTCCATTGCTTGAAGGCGCGTTCAAAGCCGCGGCGGTCGGAAAAGCCCAGTTCAATTGCCAGTTGCTGTACATCCGTGTGGCCGTTACTTAAGGCGTGTTTAGCTTTCTCCAGGCGCACTTCTTTCAGCAGATTTGAGAACTGACATTGCTCTTCCTGTAGCCTGCGCGTCAGGGTACGGCTGCTGGTACTGAGCAGTTCAGCCACAGATTCTTTGGTAATTGGAATCGATTCCGGCCACTGATACAGGATGTGCATGACTTTGCGCGAGAAAGGCTTCAGGTTGCCAAAGCGCTCGGAGGCTTTATCTGCCTGGGCTTTCAGGATGGCAAACAGTTCGGGGTTGGCCTGGGATAAAGGTTTATCCAGCAGGCGGGCAGAGAAGGAAATCCAGTTATGCGGTTGATTAAACTGTAGCGGAATGCCGAAATAGCGCTCCAGATCGTCTTTGTAGACAGGCGGTGGAAAGCAGAAGCCGGCACCCTGAATCTGATACAGATGACCACCGAAGGCTTTGCCCGCAGTATGAATACTGGTAGCAATGTACTCGGTGCGCGCATGGCTGCCAAAGGCCGTGCCCTCAGCAACGTAATAAACCACCTTAATGCTCTGCTGACCGATAAACAGATCCGGGGAACGTGTGTCGCTGATCAGAGAATAGTAGCGGCGCAGGATAGTCAGAGCTTCACGCCCTGTGTGGCAGTTGTTCAGCAGGAATCCCAGCAGATAAAAGCTTGGCAGATCCAGATGTTGGCCAGCTGCAAAACCAATTGAAGGTTCACCCAGTATTTTACTGGCCTGTTCCAGCAGACGGTCAAACTGGCTGATCGGAATGCGTTGACTGGAAATATGTTCCGGGCGTCCATCCATCTCACGGATCAGCAGATCCGTGCTGGAGTATCCTTTGCTTTCCATCAGTTTTAACAGCGGCTGCAGAGCGGCCGACGTTATCGTATTACTCGGATGCGCAGTCATAGGCAGATTTTATTCTTGTTATTTTTTGTACAGCTAAAGCTAACACCAGATTGGTTAAATCTCCAGCAGTTCGGGCCATTTTTCTTCCAGAGCCGGAGTTCGCAATAAATTAGTAGAAAAACAATCGCTTAGGCTTGACAGTAACTGATCACCTCCGTAATATACGCAGCCTCTGACGCGGGATGGAGCAGCCTGGTAGCTCGTCGGGCTCATAACCCGAAGGTCGTCGGTTCAAATCCGGCTCCCGCAACCAACACATGTAAGAACATCATCAATTATCGAGAAAACCGGCCATTGAGTCGGCTTTTTTGTGTCTGAAATCGGGGTTCCTGCGCAGGATGGTGCTGTCTTTTCTATTTTTCCTGTCTTTTTACCATTCCTGAATTCCTGATCATCTGGCCCCGGTGTCTTTAAACCTGTCCGCTCTGTCTGTGGATTTTCCTTTCAGCTGTCATTGATATCTCCTTCTGCTGTTCAGGTATTTATACCGTTATCTTTCAATTGCTCCCGGTTTTTAACACGGAGATGACAAAAGCTGCCATGGAGGATAGGGTTGTCGGCAGCAAACGGAGTATTTATGGCAAAGCAAATTCTGATTACTGGTGCGGGTCGTCGTCTGGGGAAGTTACTGGCTGAGCACTATCTTGCTCAGGGCTGGAAAGTGATCGCCCATTACAATAGTGCTTGTGAGCTGGCTGAGCACGATGCGCTGACGGTTATTCAGGCGGATCTGGCGGACCCGGCATCGGTTGGCGGTCTGTGTGCAGCGCTGGCGGAAATCGGTCCGTTGGATGCACTTATTCATAACGCTTCCTGTTTTGTTCCGGACAGGGCAGCAGAAGACCTGGTAGCGCATTTTGATCAGCACTGGCGCGTGCATGTCGCGGCACCAGCGCAGATTACGCAAGCGGTTGCCGGACAATGGGCAGAGAATGCCGCCATGATCAGCATCAGCGACATCTATGCTGATATTCCTAATCAGCGCTTCTCCGCCTATTGTGCGTCCAAGGCCGGTTTGCAGAACTGGTCATTAAGCATGGCGCAGCGGCTGGCGGGAAAGGTGCGGGTTAACGTGATTCAGCCTGGGCCAATTCAGTTTCTGCCTGAGCATGATGAGGCCTACCGGGAGATGGTGTTGTCGCAGTCATTGATCGGCAGGGAGTTGGGTTATGAAGCAATTACACAGGCCTGTGATTACCTGCTGTCCGCGCCTGCGGTCAGTGGTACGGTGATGCGAGTCGACGGTGGGCGTTTTGTTGCCAACCGTTACGATCAGACGTTTTCTTCCTGACGCCAGTACTGTTGCACTTCCTGATAGTAGCTTTCTTCCAGACTGGCGCTCAGGCAGTCACTGCTGGTGGCGCCGGCGCTGAGAATATCAATATCTATGGTGCGGTCTTTGACTTTTCGTGCCGGGGTTTTCGCTTCCCGGCCATGGCGGGATTCGATCGCCAGCAGATTTTCTTTTAATTCGTTTTCGTTAAAGTCGCTGGCCAGAACAACCAGCTGGTTGGTGAATGTTCCGGTAAAAGTGTCACCGACTGTGGTTGTTTCAATCGCTGGCGATACGCGTAATACCCGGCCAAGCGTCGACAATTCTTCCCGTGCGGATGGGATGTGAATCTCAGGTGAAATATTACTGCCGAGTCCCAACAGATAGTAACGTGAATAGCCCTGCATAAAATCCCTGAAAAACCGTATAAAAATTAAGAAAATATCTGGCTGAACTGCTCTTAGGATTCCGTTCAGGCCGCATTTAGTCAAGTCTCATCGTCTTAAAGTCTGAAATTAAATCGACGGGGTTGCCAATATTCCTGCCCCGCGCTTTATTGCCCAAAAGCAGATTTCATGGAGGAAATCTTATGGATTTAGTTTCCGCGTTTTTTCTTGCCGTTATTTTATTAACCGCTTCATATTCTGTTTGTGCTCAGTCTGTTGCGGATATCGTTGCAATCGCCAGCAGTACAAAATACAGCCCGCCGGCATTAATGCTTGCCCGGTCTTATCGCAAGGGAATGGCGGTTAACGGTTACCTGATCAGTGAAAAATTCGATGGTGTACGCGCTTATTGGAATGGGCATGAATTTTTGACCCGGTCAGGACGTGTTGTTAACACACCGGAATGGTTCACAGCAGAGATGCCGGATCAGAAATTGGATGGTGAATTGTGGTCGGGCCGCTCTCAGTTCAGCTGGCTGTCCGGGGTTATTCGCCGCTCACAGCCAGATGACAGCGATTGGCGCAACATTCGTTACGTGGTGTTTGATCTGCCGGCCAGTGATGCACCGTTTTATAAACGCTTTCAACAGATGAAATCTTTGCTGGAAAAGCGTGACCACAGCGTTCTGATGCTGGCGGAACAAACGCCGGCAGAAAGCGAAGAGCAACTTCAGATTCGGCTGCAGCAGGTTACAGAAGCCGGTGGCGAAGGCCTGATGCTGAAACGCGCAGATTCTTTGTATCAGGCGGGGCGGAGCGATGATCTGTTAAAGGTAAAAATCGCTGAAGACGATGAGGCAACTGTAATCGGTTACGTGCCGGGCGAGGGCAAATATCTGGGGTTAACCGGAGCTTTGCTCGTGCGCATGGATGATGGACGGGAGTTCCGTATTGGCAGTGGTCTGTCCGATGCTGAACGCACAGCTCCACCCTTACTGGGCAGCCGTATTACCTTTGCCTATAACGGCCTGACCAGCGGAGGCTTGCCACGCTTTGCCCGTTTTCTGCGTATTCGGCCTGAGGAGTAACGCCCGCCGTGGTAGCATATCGTTTTTATCGCCCGCACAGGAAAACTATGCCTGCCATTACCCGTCGCTCGCTGCCATCTGAATGGAATTTACCCGGCCTGCCACCTTTGTTGCAGCGTATTTATGCCGCCCGGGGCGTTACCTCAGCAGGCGATCTGGAACTGGGTTTGGGCGCATTGATTCCTTATCAGCAGATGAAAGGCATAGCTGACGCTGTGGAGTTACTGATTCCGGTTGTCACTGAAGGCAGGCGCCTGCTGGTGGTGGGTGATTTTGACGTTGATGGCGCGACCAGTACCGCATTGGCGATTCGTGCGCTGAGCATGCTGGGAGCTGCAGATGTTCAGTACCTGGTACCTAATCGCTTTGATTTTGGCTACGGCCTGTCGCCGGAACTGGTCGAAGTCGCGATTACCATGAAGCCCGATCTGATTATGACCGTGGATAACGGCATCGCTTCTGTTGAGGGTGTTAAAGCAGCGGCGGCGGCCGGAATTCCGGTGCTGGTTACAGATCACCATCTGCCCGGCGATACATTGCCGGATGCTGCCGCGATCGTGAATCCCAATCAGCCCGGTTGTCCTTTTCCTTCCAAGGCGGCCTGTGGCTGTACCGTGGTTTTTTATCTGATGCTGGCGCTGCGCGCAACTATGAAAGAGCGTGGTTTGCTGGCAGAGCCAGCACCGAATATGGGGCGTCTGCTGGATCTGGTGGCGCTGGCAACGGTCGCCGATGTTGTGCCGCTGGATCATAACAACCGCATTCTGGTGGAGCAGGGGCTACGCCGTATCCGTGCCGGTGCTGCCTGTGCTGGCATATTCGCTTTATTGCAGGTTGCCGGGCGCGAAGCTTCAAGGATTGTGTCCGCAGATTTTGGTTTTGCGGTAGGGCCGCGCCTGAATGCCGCCGGACGATTGGACGATATGTCGCTGGGCATTGAATGTCTGTTGACCGATGATCCGGTACGGGCGCTGAATCTTGCCCGTACCCTGGATGAGATGAATCGTGACCGGCGCACCATCGAGCAGGGAATGCAGGAAGAAGCGCTGAAATTTCTCAGTCAGTTCGACGAACAACAGGCTTTGCCGGTGGGCGTGTGTCTGTATCAGGCGGATTGGCATCAGGGCGTGATTGGTATTCTGGCGTCGCGTATCAAAGAAAAAGTCCACCGTCCGGTGATTGCTATGGCGGCTGGCGATGATGGGTTATTAAAAGGTTCTGCACGCTCTATTCCCGGGCTGCACATGCGTGATGCCCTCGATGAGGTGGACAAAGCAGTACCGGGTTTAATTAAAAAATTCGGCGGTCATGCGATGGCTGCCGGCATGACCATTGAGGCTTCTGGTTTCGCTGAATTTGCCCGTCAGTTTGATCGGGTCTGCCGCCGGCATCTCGATGAAGCCAGTCTGCAGGAGCAGATTGAAACCGATGGCTCACTGGATACTGCGGATTATTCGCTGGAGCTGGCGCAGCAGCTGAAGTGGAGTGGCCCGTGGGGTCAGCAGTTCCCGGAACCTGTATTCAGCGGGGTTTTTCGTATTGTGCAGCAGCGCATTGTTGGCGAGCGTCATCTGAAGCTGGTGTTGCAGCCGGACGGCAGCAATATGGTGCTGGACGCCATCTGGTTCAATATCGATGTAAAAAGCTGGCCCAATCATCAGGCGGATCAGGTGGAAGCGGTTTTTCAGCTGGATGTGAATGAGTACCGTGGTCGTCAGTCCGTGCAGTTGATGGTCAAAACCCTGCAGCTTTTATAAGCGTACAGCCGTTTTTATCAGATTTTGCGCCATCGGATTTATTAACGAAAACAGCGGTGAATTTTTCAAAGGAGAACAGGGATGCGGAAAGGAATTCTGCTGTTGTTAGTGTTTACCGGCGTAAGTCAGGCGGAAGTTTACCGCTGGACGGATGAGAAAGGACAGGTGCACTTTGGCGATAAACCTCCGGTGGTTAATGATTCTGTCGGGACTGTTGATCAGATTGATGAAAACAGCCTGACCCCAGATAACACCTTTGAGGCTCAGCATAAAAATTATCAGGGTAATGGCACTGATTATCGTGCTGTCGAGCAGCAAAGCAAGGCGGAACGCCGTGAGCGTCGTCTGCAGAAAGAAAAGCAGCAGGCCGCTGCGGATAAAAAACAGCGTCAGTGCCGTGAAGCACGTGATAATTATCGTCGTTACAATCTGATCGAAAAGCGTGCTGGGTCATTGCAGGAACTGATGAAGCAGCGCCAACAGCGTGATCGTTATAAAGATCGCATTAAGCGCTACTGTTATTAAGCGCTACTGTTATTGAAGGCAGCTATTGTAGAGAGCTGCGCGGTTTAATTGCGGCAGCTCCACTAATGCTCTAAGCAATTTGAAGCTCTGAATAATTTAATGCGCTCAGAACGTTAACGCTCTCAATACGAAGACCGGCACTGGTGACTGGCAGTGTGTAAGCCTGTATTCAGTCTTCGTGACCCAATACCTGCTGTTTAAAACGCTCACTCACCGGGTGATCGCCAATCCAGATTTTAAGCAGGGCATCGTTCAGTTTTTTACCTTTCACAGCGCCGCGCACCTGGCCGTCGATGGCAATGCGGGTTTCCTGCATCTCCGGAACCCATTCAATATAGCCCACGGTGCCTTCCACAAATTTATGATCAAACAGATTCGTCAGCTGTTGCAGGCTGTCATCCAGCTCGGCCATTTCCTGTTTGCTGATATTGATGGATAACCCGTCGTGGATGGCGTTGGTAAAACGTCGGGCACTTACGCGTGATGAGGTGACATAGAACGTCATGCGCCGGGCGATATCGGCGTCGACAATCTGTTCATCGTCGAGACCTGAATCAGCGACATAAAGCACGCCAACATAGCTTTCAACAAACCCATAAACTTTACGGATGGCGGCGCCACGCATGTTCATTTCCGGGTTGTCTTTGTTGGCAGGAATGATTTCAGGGATGTCGATGCCTTTGATGGTCACGGCATGGGCAAAAAAGGGCATTGCGATCAGAAGGATCAGCACGGAGAAGCGCTTCATAGACTTATTACCATTTATTGTTGTTTTGGATAATAGTCGCGCAAGGTTAGTGTGGAGCGGGGCAGTAATGCAAGCATTAGCAGGAAAAAATGACCCATTAAGAAAAAACCCGGCAATTGCCGGGTTTTTCAGGTCATTTACTCAGACTGGTTGGCGGGTTTTCCCCGGATCATCCAGGTGAGTTTCATCACCAGTATGTAGAACAGCGGCACGAAGAAAATCGCCAGGAACGTTGCTGCCAACATACCACCGATTACCCCGGTACCAATGGCCTGACGGCTCATGGCACCTGCACCTGTACTCAGGGCAAGAGGTGTTACACCCAGAATAAAGGCCAGCGAGGTCATGATGATCGGACGCAGACGCATACGCGCAGCTTCCAGAGTCGCCTCAACCAGTCCTTTACCCTGCTGAACCAGGGCCATGGCAAATTCAACGATCAGAATCGCGTTCTTCGCCGACAGACCGATGGTGGTCAGCAGACCAACCTGGAAGTACACGTCGTTACTCAGCCCACGGCCCGTTGCTGCAACCAATGCGCCCATGATACCCAGTGGCACCACCAGAATAACCGCGAACGGTACTGACCAGCTTTCATACAGAGCAGCCAGACAGAGGAACACAACCAGCAGCGAAATAGCGTACAGGATAGGTGCCTGCGAGCCGGACTGGCGTTCCTGATAAGACAGGCCGGTCCACTCGATACCGAAGCCTGGTGGCAGACGGGAAGCGATGGTTTCCATCGCGGCCATGGCATCACCGGTACTTGCCCCTGGCGCTGCAGCACCCTGAATGTTCACGGATGGTACGCCGTTATAACGCTCCAGCTGTGGCGAACCGAAGTCCCAGTGGGTAGAAGCGAAGGCGGTAAACGGAACCATCTCACCCTGGTTGTTACGTACATACCACTTCTCAAGGTCTTCCGGCAGCATACGTGCTGGTGCATCAGCCTGAACGTATACACGTTTCACACGGCCGCGGTCGACAAAGTCGTTAACGTAGGTACCACCCCAGGCGGTGCTCAGCGTGTTGTTTACGTCAGCAATGTTCAGACCCAGTGAGCGCACTTTCTCGAAGTCGATGTCGATGCGGAAAATAGGCGCATCCGGCATGCCGTTAGGGCGTACCTGAGACAGGACTCCTTTGAACTCATCACTGTAAGCCATGCCGATCATCATGCCCCGGGCCTGCATCAGTGCCTGGTGACCCTGGTTGTTACGGTCCTGCAGTTGAAGGTTGAAACCAGACGCTACACCCAGTTCCGGAATCGGGGGTGGGTTGATGGTGTAGATAGTCGCTTCTTTAATCTGCGACAGTGCACCATAGGCGCGGCCAATAATGGCCTGTACCGAAACATCCGGCGTGGTCCGCTCATCCCAGTGTTTGAGTTTTACGAACGACAGACCCATGTTCTGGCCCATACCGGCAAAGCTGAAACCGGAGATAGTAAAGATAGCTTCCACGCCCGGATCATTACGGAAGTGGTTCTGCATTTTTTCCATCACTTCCTGGGTACGTTCCATGGTGGCTGTTTCCGGCAGCTGCACCAGCGTAATCAGCACGCCCTGATCTTCTTCCGGCAGGAAGGAGGTTGGCAGACGCATGTAAAGCACAGCCAGAACAACCAGTACAGCAACATATACCAGCATCATGCGGATTGGACGGCTTACGGTTCCGCCCACGGCGCCGACGTAGCCGTTAGTCGCTTTATTAAAGAAGCGGTTAAACCAGCCAAAGAAGCCTTTCTGATGCGCCAGTTCACCTTTGTGAGCCGGTTTCAAAATGGTGGCACACAGTGCCGGTGTCAGAATCAGGGCAACCAGTACGGACAGCGCCATGGCGGATACGATGGTCAGCGAGAACTGACGATAAATGGCACCGGTGGAGCCGGCCATAAAGGCCATTGGAACAAATACCGCAGACAGTACCAGAGCAATACCGACCAGAGCTGAGGTGATCTGCTCCATCGATTTTTTCGTCGCTTCTCTCGGCGGCAGGTTATCTTCTTCCATAACCCGCTCAACGTTTTCCACCACCACGATGGCGTCATCCACGAGCAGACCGATGGCGAGCACCAGACCAAACATGGTCAGGGTGTTGATACTGTAACCAAAGGCTTCCATCACACCGAAGGTACCGAGCAGTACCACTGGCACCGCAATGGTTGGAATCAGTGTTGCGCGGAAGTTACCGAGGAACAGGAACATCACCAGGAACACCAGGATGACCGCTTCGATCAGTGTCTGAACCACTTCCTCAATGGAAATACGGACGAATGGCGTGGTGTCGTATGGGTAAACCACTTCCAGATCGGTCGGGAAGAACTTTGACAGCTCATCAATTTTTGCCCGCACACCGTTAGCCGTATCGAGCGCGTTGGCGCCACTGGCTAACTGGATACCGATACCACTGGCCGGCTTGCCATTGTATTCACTGATAACCTGGTAGTTTTCCGCACCCAATTCTACCCGGGCAATGTCTTTCACACGGACCTGAGAACCATCGGTATTCACTTTCAGCAGAATATTTTCGAATTCCTCAATCGCTTCCAGACGGCTCTGGGCGATGATAGTGGCGTTCATCGCCTGACCTTCAACGGCTGGTGAACCACCCAGCTGACCGGCCGGGAACTGGTTGTTCTGTACGCCGATGGCGGAAGTAACATCAACCGGGGTCAGGTTGTAAGCGTTGAGTTTTTCTGGTTGCAGCCAGATACGCATCGAGTATTGAGCACCAAATACACGGATTTCACCAACACCCTTGGTACGTGACAGAGGGTCACGGATATAGCTGTTGGCGTAGTCAGCGATATCAGAACGGTCCATCTGACCGGTTTTGGAAATCAGACCAACAACCATCAGGAAGGACGTGGACGCTTTGGTCACACTAACACCCTGCTGGGTAACAGCCTGAGGCAGCAGAGCCTCGGCCAGTTGCAGTTTGTTCTGCACCTGAACCTGCGCAATGTCCGGGTCGGTACCTGGAGCGAAGGTCAGGGTGGTGGTGGCACGGCCAGCACTGCTGCTGGTCGATTCCATGTACAGCATGTTGTCGATGCCGGTCATGTTCTGTTCGATAATCTGCGTCACACTCTCTTCAAGCGTATCGGCAGAAGCGCCAGGGTATTGGGCAACAATACGGATCGATGGCGGAGCAATCGTCGGGTATTGCTGAATCGGCAGATTCAGAACAGACATGGCACCAGCCAGCATGATCAGAATAGCGATCACCCAGGCAAAGACGGGCCTGTCGATAAAAAACTTAGCCATGGTTCAGGGTACTCCTTAACGAGTGGCTTCTTCAGGATTTACGGCAACAGGCGCGCCCGGAGGGCCCATACGCTGTGCGGACTGAACGGCCTGCAGACCGCTGACGATGATGCGGTCACCATTGCTCAGTCCGGACTGAACCAGCCATTTATCGCCAATAGCGCGGGTCACTTTGACGTTATGCACTACCGCAGTGTTGTCTTCGGTCACCAGGTAAACCACGGTCTCACCAGTCGCCTGGCGGACAACTGCGGCCTGTGGTGCCAGTATGGCTTCTTCAATCAGAGCACTTGGTACCTGGGCACGTACGAACATACCAGGTAACAGGGTGCCATCAGCGTTATCAAACAGTACACGCACGTTCACACTGCCGGTGCCTTCATCAACACTGACATCGGAGAACTGCAGTTTGCCGGTTTCAGCGAATGGTGTGCCGTCATCCAGTTCTACGGTCACGTCGCGTGACAGATCCGGATTTTTCATGCGGATCAGTGACGCCGCCGGGCGTTTGATATCGACGTAAACTGGCTTCAGCTGGCGGATCACAGTCAGCTGTGTGGCCTGCTGTGCGGAAACCAGTGCACCTTCGGTGATGGTGGAACGGCCGATGATGCCGGAAATAGGCGCTCTGATTTCGGTGTAGCTGAGGTTCACTTCGGCGGTGCGCAGAGCGGCTTCAGCCGCTTTCACCTGAGCATCAGCCTGTTTGGCGTTCGCTTCGGAATCATCCACTTCCTGATCACTGATCGCGGATTTTTTCGACAGTTCTTTGTAACGCTTGGCGGTCAGGTTGGCAGCGTAAGCATTGGCTTTGGCTACAGCCAGCTGCGCTTTGGCACTTTCAACGTTGGCTTTGTACAGAGTCGGATCAATCTGATAGAGCTTATCGCCTTCTTTGACCGCAGCGCCTTCTTCAAAGAAACGCTCGAGGATAATACCGTTTACCTGTGGGCGGATTTCGGCAATCCGGTATGCGGACACACGACCCGGCAGAGTGTCGGTCAGTTCCAGACGTTCACTGCCAACTGTTACATAACCGACAGCAGCGGCCTGAGGTTGTCCCTGGCCTCCCTGCTCACCGCCGGACTCCTGTCCGCCGCAGCCGGCTAATACCGTGATTAGTGCACTGACTGCGGCAATGTGCCGGAGACGCAGAGTGGATACTAGAGTTCCCATAATGTCCTCATAATAAAAGTGACCGTTAGGCTTAATTGAAATCAGTTTCTGAGCGCAGGGGGCATTGCCTTTAGCCTGCCTGCTTCATTCAGTTGCAAATAAGAATTTATAGCGGTTTGCAAGGGCAGTGACTAGGGCAGAGGTTCGGAATGGATTGTTGACCGCACCGGTACAATATAAGGCACTTTGGTTACTGACAAATCCTTCCATTTTTTCGCTTTTTCCTTACAAAGCCGCTTGTTTTCTAGTCAAAATTAGTGGCAACAGACTCGAGCTGGTACTTGATCGTCTCATTTGTGTAACAAATTTAGCTGATAAGCGCTGTCTCTGTCAGTTGTTCAACGGGTCTTTGTTAACAATCGCAAAAGACGGCTTTGTTTGCGTTATCGGACTGTTCAATTACTGCACAGGATAAACCTGCAGGCTGGTCTTTCATGTGACGTCGGATGGTCAGCGTTTGTGCAGCAGAATGCGGAACAGGCAATTCTGCTGTGGCTCGTGTGTGGGCGATGAAGCGTGGCGGGGAACTTGATATAGTTTCTGTTGCCGATGACAGAGCCATCCGTTGACTCGGAATTGGCGATCAGCCGTTTGTAGCGACGGCTTTCTTATGGATGCAGTGAACGCGGGAAATGTTATGTTAGATGTGCTGGCCAAATTATTGAAGGCGCTCAATTCGGAATCTGCTCCCGGGCAGATTGCAGCAGCGTTTTCCCTCTCTCTTATCGTTGCGCTGACGCCAACGTTCAGTTTTCACAACCTGCTGATTCTGTTGATTGCCTTGGTGGTGCGGATCAATTTCAGCGCTTTTATCGTTGGCTTCGCTTTTTTCTCACTGATTGCCTGGTTTACCGATCCCTATGCTGCGCGCCTTGGCGAGAGCCTGCTGATGAATCCCGGGCTGCAGGATACCTGGACGGCACTGTATCAGAGTGACTTCTGGCGCATGACGGCGTTTAACCATTCACTGGTGTTAGGTGGACTGGTGATCGGCCTGGTGGCTTTTGTACCGGTGCTGCTGCTGAGCCGGGTGCTGATAAATCTTTACCGCCACCGTGTGCTGAGCTGGGTAAGTAAGCTGAAAGTCGTGCAACTGGTCAAAGCCAGCCGCTTCTATGGCCTGTATCAGTCGTTGACGGAGTAATCAGATGAAACAATGGATTCGCTGGCCGGGACTGATCGGCTTTGTTGTGGTTGTGGGTTTGCTGGCCGCTTTCTTTCTTCTGGCAGCCGGGCCGCTGGCCAAAATGGCAATTGAACGCGTTGGTTCGGATATCGCCGGCGCCAAAGTAGAAGCGGGCAATGTATCGCTGACGCTGAACCCTATCGGGTTTGAAATCGATAATCTGAGCGTTGCTGATGCACAGCAGCCAATGCAGAACCTGTTTGTCTTCAGCAAGGCCAGTGCTGAGCTGGAGTTTGTTCCTCTGTTGTTGGGCAAAGCCATTATCCGTGAGCTCAGCATCGACGGTATGGAATTTGATACGCCGCGGAAAACCTCCGGCGCGCTGCCGAAAAAAGACAAACCGGCAAAAGACGAAAACGGAGATTCCGCAGACAGTTCGGGCAGCAATAATGCTCTGGGGCAGGCCATGGATCAGCTGCCATCAGCGGCGGAAATTATTGAGCGTGAAAACCTGCGCACCGAAGCGGCAGGCAAAGCCTTTGAAGAAAGTTATAAGACCCAGCGTCAGGCCATCGACAACGCGATTAAGAATGTGCCGGACAGCAGCGCGCTGGACCAGTACAAAACTGAACTGAATAAGATTCTGTCCGGCAAAATCACCTCGCTGGAGGATTTTCAGCAGCGTAAGAAGGCGCTGGATGAGCTGAAAGCGCGCATAAAGGCAGATAAAGAAGCGGTTCAGGCTGCCCGTCAGGTGATCAGTGATGCTAAATCTGATATTTCCGACAAGCTGACCGCTCTGAAAAACGCACCGGGCGAGGATCTTTCCAGCATCAAAGGCAAATATCAGCTGAACGCACAGGGCGCTGCCAATCTGACCGCTCTGCTGTTAGGGGATGATGCCGGTGCCTGGGCTTCCAAAGCACTTTATTGGTATGAACTGGCGGCTCCTTACCTGTCGTCCGGCAATGATGCGGCAGCCGATGCAGAAGAGGCGGCGGAGCCTGAACGTATCCGTGACGGCCGCTTTATTCACTTCCCGTCGGATGATCCATGGCCGGACTTTCTGTTGCGGGATGCGCATATCACGGCCAAAGTGCCCCTCGGTAATGTGCTGATCAGTATTCAGGATCTGACGCACCAGCCGGCGGTGCTTGGGCGTCCGGCGCATGTAGTCGTTAATGGCTCGCAGCTGCACGATGTTGAAGACCTGACAATGGATATGGTGTTTGATCACCGCAGAAAGCCGTTCAATGACACTCTGACGCTGACCGCTAAAGACTGGAAAATGAAAGGCATGAAGCTGGGTATTGCCGGTACTGAACTGAGTAGCGCACTGGTTCAGGCACAGGGACTGGCAGTGGTCAGCGACGGCCAGCTGACGGCGAAAACCGATGTGCAGTTTGGTCAGGCGGATTTTACCGGCGACGGCAAAACCGTCTTTGCCAAAGAGCTGACCCGCGCCTTGCAGACCATAGACCATTTCGCGGTGAATGCCAGCGCCTCTGGCAGCCTGAAATCGCCGCAGGTTAAATTTGGTTCAGATCTCGATTCCCGTCTCAGCAGCGCCTTTAATCAGCGACTGAAAGAGAAACAAAGTGAACTGGAACAGAAACTGAAAGCGGGTCTGCAGGAGAAACTGCAGAGTTATACCGGCGATTATGCCGATGAGCTGGCGCAGATTAATCAGCTGGACGGTTCATTGAGTGATAAACTCAGCAACCTCGACGATATGGCTTCCAGCAAGCTGGAAGACTATGAAGAACAGAAGAAACGCGAAGCGGAAGCAAAAGCTGACGAAAAGCGTGACGAACTGAAAGATAAAGCCAAAGACAAACTGAAGAGCCTGTTTTAATGGAAGTCCGTAAATTAACCACAGAAGAATTCAAAGCCACCCAGTTCTCGCCACTGCGTGTTGAAAGCGGCACGCCGCCAATCGACTTCTGGCAGTACGTTGAAGCCATTCCGGCGGAAGATTTCGGTATTGCCGATTGTCGTGAGGGCAGTGTCACACACGTGTACCGTATGGGTGATGACTATGAACATGTGCTGGTTAACAGCCAGTATCAGGGGCTGGCGATGGTCATTGTGGTTGATCTGAAAGCGGGTAAGGTCTTTGGTCATTACCTGCTGGATCTTAATCCTGCCGGTACCAAAGAGCCGCAAGCCGACGCCTGATACGCTGGCCTGTACAAAAAGCGGATGATCAGTTGGCATCCGCTTTTCTCGTTTTATTCGCAGTTTTCGCTTTATCAGCTCGCCCGGTTCATAGCAGATACTCCTTCCTTTGAGCGGCTGTAACCTCTGCCCGATACACTCTTTCCCACAGGCTGATAGATAGCGTAAGAGAGCAGTGTGATAATATCCGACTGATTTAATCTCCCTTTCTCTATCGGTTTTTTCATGACCCGTGCCTCTGCGTTTCGCCATAATGCTGCCGGCTGGCTGCTGTTTTTAACGATTTTTGCCTCGCTGGCATCGGCGTTCAGTAGCCATGTATCCAGCCTTGTGCCCGGCATTATGATCTGGGTAACGTCGTTTTTGCTGATTCCGGATTTAAAAAAAGCCCAGCGCTGGCAGATTGGCGTGCTGATGGGTGTCGGTGTGCTCGGTCTGACCGTTGGGGAATTGCGCAGTGCCAACAGCGAGTTTCTGTGGCGCGCGGCCGGGGCCAATGAAGTCATTACTGCCATGCTGCTGGCGGTCAGTTTTCTGCGCATTATCAGTGCCTTGCCCGAAGGCGTGGACAAGCCTTTGCCGGTAGGTAAAAACGCATTGTTAAAAACCCTGTTCGGCGTACATCTGCTGGGAACAGTAATGAATGTTTCTGCCGTTATGATTGCCGGTGACCGCCTGACAGAAAAGCGGCCACTAAAACCGTTACAGGCTTTAACGCTGCTGCGGGGCTTCAGTGCCTGCGCGGTGTGGTCGCCATTTTTTGCTTCAATGGGTATTACCCTGGTTGGCGTGCCGGATGCCAGATTAGGTACTTTGATTCTGTTTGGTTTCCCGGCTGCCATGATCATGCTGGCCATTGCAGCCTGGCAGATCAGTCGTGATCCGGACGCTGATTCCTGTGCCGGATTTCCAGTAACCTTTAATGAACTCTGGCTGCCGGTGACGCTGGCGGTGTTTGTTATGAGCACGCATTTTATCTGGCCGGATATTTCGGTGCTTTCCTTTGTTACTTTCTGGGGGCTGTTGTTTGCGTTTATCGTCAGCCTGATAAAATTCAAAGGGCAGACCGGAGAAAAACTGGTCAATCATATTCACAATGGCCTGCCACGCATGGCTGGTGAGGTTTTCTTATTTCTGGCAGCGGCGGTTCTTGCTTCCGGAGCAGCGTCTGCGCTGGAATCTTTCGGCTTAAAACTGGTGCCGGATCATTTCGGCTTTATTGCATCCTGTGCAACTGTAGCCATTCTGGTGGCACTGGCTATCGTCGGCATGCATCCGGTGACGACGGTTGCTTTGGCTGCGGGGATTCTTGCACCGCATGTGGAAAATGCCACTCTGCTGGGCATGACCCTGCTGTTTGGCTGGAATATCGGTGTTTGTTTTTCACCGTTTTCCGGTGTGCAGCTGACTCTTCAATCGCGCTTTGGTATCCGTGCCCGTGATCTGGCGATCATGAATCTGAAAACCGCGCTGCCATTGGTACTGCTGGCGATGGCTACCCTGTATATCTGCAGTATTGTCACGCAGTAGATAAGACAGGGAAATGTGGTCGCGGTGAGGACTGAGGGAAGGGCGGCAGAGAGGAAGTAAGCGCAGGCCAGGCATCTGGCGATTTTCAGCAAGCAGAAGCCGGATAAGGGGCTTCCCGGTTAATGAATTCGCCAGCCGTTCGGGTTATGTCTGGTCAGAAAAACAGACCGGCTTCCAGCTGGGCTTCTTCAGTCATCATGTCCCGCGACCATGGCGGATCAAACACCAGCTCGACCTCTACGCTGTCAACGTTCGGTACTTTGGCGACGCGGTATTTCACATCGGAAATCAATACGGGCCCCATGCCGCAGGTCGGTGCGGTCAGTGTCATGCGGATGATCACTTTGCGGTCATCAATATCAATGCCATACACCAGACCAAGATCCAGCAGGTTGATCGGAATTTCCGGATCGAAGATGGTACGTAAAGCCTGTTCTACCTGATCCTTACGCACATGGCCGTCATCATGGGCTTCAAATTCAATCAGCTCAGATTCCAGACCCAGAGCCGCTGCATCGGTACCGTCGACACGCAGCATATTGCCATTGTGGGTCACGGTGTAGTTGCCGCCAAGGGCCTGATTGATGGTGACAAAACTACCGGCAGGAATGGTGGTTGGCGTGCCTGAAGGCACCATGCGGGCAGGGCACTCGGAGTGAGCGACAACCATTCTGCGTTCCATACAATTCCTCGTTTCTGGTAGTAATGTTTCAGGTGGTGAAGTTCGGGTATCTATCTGTTGGGCGATTGGTGGGAGGAGCCCACCCTGCAGAATCTTTCCGCGCATTATAAATAATCGGCGGCGGCAATACACGAGAATCAGAAATATCCGGATCGATGCAGCGTCTCGAATATCTTACGCCTCACCGAAGCCGGACTATTCAACTCTGCAGGCTTATCTCAGCGGATGCAGCGCCCAGATCACATGAAGCGTTATCGAAGCCGGACTATTCAACTTTGTAAGGCTTATCTCAGTGGATGCAGCGCTTCTGATATCTGAAGCGTTATCGAAGCAGCTGATGCAAGGCGCGGTTGATTGAGGAAACGGAGCGTACTGGTTTGTACGTGAGTATTCCGAAATCAGCCGCAACGCTGCAGCAGCAATGCAGATAGCTTCAGACGCTGAAGGATTCTCCGCAACCGCAGAGATCTTTGGCATTGGGGTTATTGAACTTAATCGTGCTGTTCAACCCCTCTTTGGTGTAGTCGATCTCTGTACCACGCACATAAGCTTTGGCATCCGCTGCAACAAACAGCTTAACGTCATCAGCCAGTTCAATGATCTGATCGCCTTTACCCGGTTGTGCAACGAATTCGATATCGTATTTAAAACCGGAGCAGCCGCTTTTTTTCACTGCCAGACGCACACCCGCCATTTCGCTGTTTTTCTGCAGCTGCTTGCGTACGTGGGCGATGGCCGCGTCGGTCATGCTGACACTGGCCGCTTCGTTAGGATCGTAGCTGGTGGCTACGGCATTTTTTGGATCAAAGGTCTCAGTATTCATATCCTTTCACCCTCACAATAAAAACATTTTGGCTTTTTCCAGCCCTTTAAACAGAGCATCCACTTCTTCCAGCGTATTGTAGAAAGTGAAAGACGCCCGGATGGTACCCGGTACTTTATATTGGTCCATAATCGGCATAGCACAATGGTGTCCGGTACGCACTGCAATACCTTGTTGGTCAAGCAGTGTGCCGACGTCCGCCGGATGAGCACCTTCCAGCAGGAAGCTGAAGACACTGGCTTTATGTGCCGCGTTACCAATGGTACGGATGCCGCCATTTTTCTCGGTCAGTTCTGCTACCCGCGTCATCAGCGCATCTTCGTGCGCTGCCAGGGCTGCACGGTCGAGACCATTCAGAAAATCAATGGCCGCCGCCAGACCAATGGCACCGGAAATATGCGGTGTACCGGCCTCAAATTTGTATGGCAGCGTATTGAACGTGGTTTTTGCAAAACTCACGTGTTCAATCATTTCACCGCCGGTCTGGTAGGGTGGCATAGCATCCAGCAGCGCTTTTTTACCGTAAAGTGCACCGATGCCAGTCGGCGCAAATAATTTGTGTCCGGAGAACGCAAAGAAATCAGCATCCAGAGCCTGCACGTCGATATCCCAGTGAGCAACAGACTGAGCACCATCGATCAGAGCTTTAGCGTCGATGTCATGCGCCATACGGATAATGTCAGCCACCGGGTTAATGGTTCCCAGTGCGTTGGATACATGCACACAGGCCACCAGTTTAACGGCTGGCGTCAGCAGTTCAGCGTACGCTGCCATATCCAGTTCGCCATTGTCTTTCACCGGAATGGCTTTCAGAGTGGCACCGGTTTTTTCACACAGCTGCTGCCATGGAACGATATTGGCGTGATGTTCCATACCGCTGACCAGAATTACATCGCCGGCGCTGATGTTCTGCGGCCCCCAGGTAGCGGCCACCAGATTAATGGCTTCTGTGGTGCCACGGGTCCAGATAATTTCTTCGGCTTTTTCAGCATTAAGAAATTTCTGCACGGTTTTACGCGCATTTTCAAACTGTTCGGTCGCACGATCGCTCAGTGTATGCGCACCGCGGTGCACATTGGAGTTATCGTTCTGGTAGTAACGCACCAGCGCATCAATGACGCATTGTGGCTTTTGAGTGGTAGCGCCGTTATCCAGATACACCAGAGGCTTACCGTTTACCTGCTGATTCAGTGCAGGAAACTGAGCACGGATAGTGGCAATCAGATCGCTCATGCCTGTTCTCCTGTTAAGTCATCAACCCCTTCCAGTAAATGGCGTGACAGACTCTGATCACGGCCAAAACGGCGGGCCAGAACCGGACGCAGGGTACGGGTGATGGCTTCGTCGGGTAAGGCTTCAAGTAATTCGTTAATAAAACCAAAGCTCAGCATAACTTCCGCTTCACGCTTGCTGACGCCGCGACTCTGCAGATAGAAACGGGCTTTTTCTTCCAGCTGAGCGACGGTGGCACCGTGGGCGCATTTTACGTCGTCGGCGTAAATTTCCAGTTCGGGTTTGGTATTCACTTCTGCACTGTTGGTCAGCAACAGGTTTTTGTTGCTCAGCTCCGCCAGAGTTTTCTGTGCCTGCGGATGAATATGAATACGGCCGTTAAACACCGCTTTGGATTTGTCGTTCATAATGCCGCGGAACACTTCATCACTGGTGCAGTTCGGCACCTTGTGTTCGATACAGGTATGGAAATCCACAACCTGCTCATTCTGCGGAATATAAACGCCGTTAATTTCACAGTGTGATCCGCCCACGTTGTGGTTAACCACAACATCGTTACGGGTCAGGTTACTGCCCAGTGCCAGATGGAACGCGTTGTATTGACTGTCGCGGTTCAGACCGATAAATACCGAACCGATATGCTGTGCCTGTTCCTGCATCATCTGCAGACGGTAGTGCTGCAGTTTAGCGTTATCACCGATCGCCAGTTCTGTGACAGCATTGGTAAAGCTGACCTGTTCAGCATCATCAGAATCGTATTGTTCGATTAAGGTTAATTCCGCGCCGGTTTCCAGAACGACCAGCAGGCGTGAAGTCACCATAAACGGTGCAGCATCTTCGGTGGTCAGCCAGACCACCTGAACCGGCTTGGCCGGACGGCTGTTTTTGCCGACGTGTACCAGTACGCCTTCATTCACTGCGGCATCGTTCAGATCATTAAACAGGTGCTCATTGTCACTGCCGGCTTTCTGACTGCCCAGTTGGGAACGGATCAGTTCCTGTTGAGCTTCGTTGGCCTGTGAGAACAGGGTAGCTTCTTCCAGGGCGTCGGATAAATCCGCTTTGAATTGTCCGTTAATAAAGACCAGTTTCGCTGCATCAATATTGCCCAGCGCTATGCTCGCGGCTAATTCATCATTAACGGCTGAGTTACCTGGCTGAGCGTATTCATGCGCGGCAAATTTAGTCAGCGGCGTGTATTTCCATGCTTCGGTTTTACGGTTAGGTAATACCGCCTGAGCAAACGCTGTCTGGCCCTTCTGGTTCAGTTCACTCAGCAGGGGCAGGGCAGCAGTGCGTTCAGCCTGTTGCAGCAGGGTAAGAATAAACTGCTCAGCCATATCACTCTGCTCCGTTGTCTGAATTTTCCAGCCAGCCGTAGCCTTTTTCTTCCAGTTCCAGCGCCAGTTCTTTACCGCCGGATTTGACGATTTTACCGTTGGCCAGTACGTGCACGTAGTCAGGAACGATGTAGTCCAGCAGGCGCTGATAGTGAGTAACCACGATAAAGCTGCGGTTCGGATCGCGCATGGCGTTAACACCTTCAGCAACCACCTGCAGAGCATCAATATCCAGACCGGAGTCGGTTTCATCAAGGATGCACAGATGCGGTTCCAGCAGCATCATCTGCATTAATTCGTTACGCTTTTTCTCACCGCCGGAGAAGCCTTCGTTCACACCACGCTTGAGGAAGCTGGCGTCAAGGTTCACGGCTTTGCATTTTTCCCGCGCCAGTTTCAGGAACTGTACGGAATCCAGTGCATCTTTGCCCTGGTGAGCGCGCACTGCATCAACCGAAGCTTTGAGGAACTCCAGGTTGGAAACGCCCGGAATTTCTACCGGATACTGAAACGCCAGAAACAGGCCTTCGCGGGCACGTTCTTCCGGTTCCATGGCAAGAATATCTTTGCCGTTCAGGGTAACGCTGCCCTGAGTCACTTCGTAATTATCACGACCGGCAAGGACGTTGCCTAAGGTACTTTTACCTGCGCCGTTCGGCCCCATGATGGCGTGTACTTCACCCGGTTTAATATTCAGGGTGAGGCCTTTCAGAATTTCTTTGTCTTCGACGTTGGCGTGCAGGTTGTTAATGCTGATCATCTTTCGCAATACCTTCTTTTCTGCTGCCTGAGTGTTATCAGACGGCTAAAACTATGTGTTAATTCTTACCTTCCGTTGGGCGTAATGTGTTTGCCCAGGCGGTCAGCCGACAGAACCTTCCAGAGACACTTCCAGTAATTTTCCGGCTTCTACGGCAAATTCCATTGGCAGCTCTTTAAACACCTCTTTACAGAAACCATTAACGATCATGGATACCGCTTTTTCTGTATCGATACCGCGCTGGCGGCAGAGGAACAGCTGGTCGTCGCTGACGGTGGATGTGGTGGCTTCGTGTTCAACCACGGCGGACGGGTGTTTGCTTTCAATATACGGGAAGGTATGCGCACCACACTGATCACCGATTAACAGCGAATCACACTGGGTGTAGTTACGGGCGCCTTCGGCGTTCGGGTTCATACGCACCAGACCACGGTAGGCGTTCTGACTTTTACCGGCAGAAATACCCTTGGAAATAATGGTGGAGCGGGTGTTTTTACCCAGATGAATCATCTTGGTGCCGGTATCGGCCTGCTGATAATTATTGGTCAGGGCAACAGAGTAAAATTCGCCAACTGCGTTATCGCCTTTGAGGATGCAGCTTGGGTATTTCCAGGTAACGGCAGAGCCGGTTTCTACCTGAGTCCAGCTGACCTTGGCATTGGTATGCGCAACCGCACGTTTGGTTACGAAGTTATAAATACCGCCTTTACCCTGTTCATCGCCGGGATACCAGTTCTGCACGGTGCTGTATTTAATTTCGGCGTTATCCAGTGCAACCAGTTCGACCACTGCTGCGTGCAGCTGATTTTCATCACGCATTGGTGCCGTACAGCCTTCCAGATAGGAAACGTAAGAGCCTTCGTCAGCAACGATGAGAGTACGTTCAAACTGACCGGTCTTGGCTTCATTGATACGGAAATAGGTGGACAGCTCCATCGGGCAGCGCACGCCTTTCGGGATGTACACGAATGAACCGTCAGAGAACACAGCACAATTCAGTGCGGCGTAGAAATTGTCGCGCTGCGGAACCACACTGCCGAGATATTTTTTCACCAGTTCCGGATGTTCGTGAACGGCTTCGGAAATCGGCATAAAGATGACGCCGGCTTCAGCCAGTTTTTCGCGGAAGGTGGTGGCAACCGATACTGAGTCGAATACGGCATCAACGGCGACACCGGCCAGAGCCATCTGCTCATGCAGTGGAATACCCAGTTTTTCATAGGTGGCCAGCAGTTCAGGATCGACTTCGTCCAGACTCTTTGGTTTGTCCGCCATGCTTTTCGGCGCAGAGTAATAAGACAGCGCCTGAAAATCCGGTTTTGGATAAGTTACATGGGCCCAGTCCGGCTCCGTCATTTCCTGCCACGCACGGAAGGCTTTCAGACGCCATTCGGTCAGCCACTCAGGCTCGCCTTTCTTGGCCGAAATAAAGCGCACGACGTCTTCATCAAGGCCAGCTGCAAGAGTGTCAGATTCGATGTCGGTAAAAAAACCGGCTTTGTATTCTTTGCCAATTCTGGCTTCGATCTCGGCGTTATCGCTCATTGTGATTCTCTCATATATGACGCCCGGCGCTGGTTGCGGTGCGCTGGGTCGTTGTGCTGCATGCCCGGGACTTTCTCAGAGACGATCCGGGACGTTGCGGTCAACCGGGGATCAACCGGAGTGCGCTGTCGCAGGTTGGCTGCCGGTCTGATGAGGGGACTGGCGAAGCCTGAACTGCTGCGCATCTGAAGTTGATGCCAGAGTAAAATACTCAGGTATATTAATCAATACTAACTTGGTATGCTTTAATGAATGCATTCTATCAAAGTGATTGAAATCTGACCAATTGAGAGCCGTTCTCATTAGTGGCCTGAATTCTGACCGGATCGCCAATACGTGCCCCCATTATCCGGGACATTTTATCTGGCTTTTTAGCGGGCATGACATGCTCCGGAGCTGGCGGCCGGCTGATCAGAAACACAGATAGTATATGCGCACACAGGTTTTAACTTAACCCGGACCGACGTCCTTTCGCCCGAACGTACCGTTCGCGCAGCGTCACTCTGGGTGGTCTTTCCAGGAGCCGGCAACATGCTGAAAATTGGCAAGCTGACAGATTATGGTGTGGTGGTTCTTAATGAACTGGCCAAAGCCGGTGGCGTCAAGCTGTCGACGGAGGATATCGCCTGTCAGACCGGTCTGACGCTGCCGACGGTGCGCAAAGTAATGAAAGCACTGGTGGATTCCGGGCTGGTCATCGCTCAGCGTGGTGCCAAGGGTGGCTATCGTATTGCCCGCGCGCCGGGGCAGATCCGTATTCTGGATATCGTGCAGGCCTTTGAGGGCCCTGTAGCCGTCACCGAGTGTGCAACCGATGATGCCTCCTGCGATATCACCGACAGCTGTTCTCTGGCGAGTAACTGGGGCGGGATCAACCAATTGATTACCCAGGTGCTGTCGCGCGTGACGCTGGCGGATATCCGCGAGCCTGAGCGTCAGTTGAAGCTGGTGAAAGAAACCCTGCCCATGACCAGCATGATCGATCTGGTGAATCTGTCCTGATTCTCTGTGGTACGGTTTGCTGAATCCTGATCCTGGCCGGATATCTGAGCACTGCCTGGTATTCGTCGCCTTAAATCCCTGTCTCGTTTTTGCCTTTCTTTCTGCTTATCTCGTCCAGCGCTTTCTCCTCAACAACGGCTGAATCATCTGCCGAAAAGTCAGCGTCAGTTGACGCCATCCGGCCTGTCTGGGCGATTTTTGAACAGTCAGGGTGACAAATTTTGTCAACTGGTTATCAGAATCGTCAGATGGCTGTCCGTTTCACTTGTTGATGCGGATCACTCGGGCCACTATGTCAGTGTAGTAGTTTATTGAGTATCACCTCAGTTGTGTCACCGGCGCATTTGCCGTTGAAAGAGGGATCTCGGATACGGGAGTTCGTTATGCGTTATTTAGTCGGCATACTGTTTATGGCTGTGGTGGGATTAGCACAGGCAACACAACTCCAGGGAGTGGGTTCTTTTCAGATTCTTAACGAGCCGGTGTTTGTTGTCGGTTTGTTCGCACAGGATAATCGTTTTGCTGCGGGTCAAAAGCAGCAAAACGAGGCTGCGGTTGCAGAAAAGCTCGAATTTAAAGTGGTCGATGACAAAATCAGCATCCGCCGCTATCGCCAGTTGTGGCAGGACGTATTTGCTGTCGCTCAGGGGCGTGATGTCTGGGATGCTCATTCCGCTGATCTGCAGACTTTTTTCCAGGTGATCAAAGGTCCGCTGGTTAATAACGATCAGATCGTACTGGAGCGCAAAGACTCCGCCACCATTGTAAGTGTTAACTATCGCCAGCACGCTGTACTTTCTGCCGAATTCCTTGACCTGATGGTCAGCACCCTGACTGCCCGCATTGCGCCGGTACCGGAACTGCGTGCTGGTCTGCTGGGTGAACTTCCTGCGGATGAAAGCAATGATCTGCTGCGTCAGTTCGACCGCAGTGAGCCAACACTGGGCCGCATCAGCCAGACTGCGCGCTGGTTGCGGATTAAAGAGGATGACGAACCGCAGGTTTCGCAGCTGTAATTGTCTGAACTGAGTGCCTGACTGAAGCGTCTTACTGCACACCCTGACTTCGGGGGAGGGCTGAATCCGGTTCTGCAGCGCCTTCCGCCTCTGATACAATACGCACCGCCTTCTGGCGGTGTTTTTGTTTTTCAGGAAATCTATCGACGTGACTCCCGCTTATCTTGATCGTTTTGGTGGTATTGGCAGACTTTATGGCCGTGAGGGCCTGCAGCGTCTGCACGACGCTCATGTCTGCGTGGTCGGCATTGGTGGTGTCGGTTCCTGGGCGGCAGAAGCACTGGCGCGTTCCGGTATTGGCGCGATCACCCTGATCGATATGGACGATATCTGCGTCACCAATACCAACCGGCAGATTCACGCCCTGAACAGCACCGTAGGCCAATTAAAAACCGATGCGGTCGCGGAGCGTTTACGCGGAATTAATCCGGACTGTCAGGTCGATGCGGTCATGGCTTTCGTGACAGAGAAGAACATGAGTGAGCTGATTCACAGCGGTTTTGACTATGTCATCGACTGCATCGACAGCGTGAAGAGCAAAGCGGCACTGATCGCTCACTGTAAACGCCAGAAAATCCGTATCGTGACGACGGGTGCCGCCGGCGGTCAGATTGATCCGACGCAGATTCAGATCGGTGATCTGAACAAAACCTTCAACGATCCGCTGGCGCGCAAGGTGCGTTCGTTGTTACGCCGGGAATACAATTTCTCCCGTAATCCGTCACGCAATTATTCCATTCCCTGTGTCTTTTCATCCGAGCAGCTGGTCTATCCGCAAGCGGATGGCACTGTGTGTCAGGCCAAACCAACGGAAGGCGAAAGTACGCGGCTGGATTGCGCGTCAGGATTTGGCTCGGCGACTATGGTCACCGGCACCTTCGGCTTTGTTGCCGCCTCACGGGTGGTGAAACGTCTGGCGGAAGGCGCTGGCAAAAAGAGCTGAGCCAGGCGCAGGCGTTAAGGGTAGGGCTTATCTGAGGTCAGTAACGCCAGACCTTTAATAATGCGGAATACCGACCAGACGAAAACCCCGAGCAGAATAAAATAGCCGACGATGACCGGTGCCAGCGCCACGCCGATGACGCTCAGTCCCATTCCCCACCAGAACACGCTGATGATGTTGTCGAAGTGGCCGAGTAACGGGTGACCGTTGAAATCGGATCGCTTAACAATGATCCAGATACCGCCGATCAGCCAAAAAATACCGGTGAAATAACCGGCAATCAGGCACAGATAGGCGACCAGCGCTGTTGTTTTCGCCGGATCAGAGTCACCGGAATTTCCCTGGCGCCAGTCGTTTCTCTGAGCATCGTCCTGTTGATGTTCCGGCGGTAAGGCCATGCGATTACCTCTGTCAGTATCCGTTGCTGTTTTGGGGTGTTGGTCTGGTTGCTGGTTCAGTTAATGCTGTCATCACCACTGCCGTTGAATGCACAGCGACTGTCATCGCATTCAATGGTTTCCACCGTGACATGGGCCAGCTGCGGGAACGCACTCAGCTGTTGTCGGTAGTCGAGACTGGATTTGCCCTGATGGGAAATCACAGTAACCATCGCCGCATAGTGCTGACTGCTGACTTTCCAGATATGAAGGTCGCTGATGCTTGAGCTTCCGTCGCTCTCTATGAGCTGTTCGACGCGCTGTTTCACTCCGGCATCTATGCTGGCGTCGAGTAATACCGGTGCGGTCTGCAGCACCAGTCCCCAACCCCAGCGGGTAATAATCACCGCGCCAACAATACCCATTAACGGGTCCAGCCAATTCAGTCCGGCGTATTTACCTGCCAGCAGGGCGGCAATGGCTAACACCGAGGTCAGTGCGTCAGCCAGGACGTGCATATAAGCCGCGCGCAGGTTTACATCGTGATGGTCATGATGATGATCATCGTGGTCGTGGTCGTGGTCGTGGTCGTGGTCGTGGTCGTGGTCGTGCTTATGTTCATGCCCGTGGTGATGACCATGGTGGTGTCCGTGTCCGTGTCCGTGTCCGTGTCCGTGTCCGTGATCATGATGGTGGTGGTCTTTCAGCAGCAGGGCGCTGACCAGATTGACGGTTAATCCCAGTACGGCAACCCAGATCGCCTGATCAAACTGAATCTGTTGGGGGTCAAACAGGCGCACAACGGATTCCACGATCATCAGCAGCGCGACCACGGCGAGGGCAATCGCACTGGCAAACCCGCCGAGAATATTTACTTTACCTGTGCCAAAACTGTAGGCCGGATTGGATGCGTTATTACGTGCATAGCGATAGGCGAACAGGGTAATCATAAATGCGGCGACATGCGTTGCCATGTGCCAGCCGTCGGCCAGCAGCGCCATGGAACCGTACCAGGCGCCTGCGACAATTTCTGCCACCATGGTGACTGCGGTCAGAATCAGCACATACAGAGTGTTGCGTTCACCTGTCTGGTGTTCTGAATTAAATTCATGACTGTGTTGCCATTTTGTGTGGGGATTGGCTCGATTGTTGGCAGGCATAATAAGTCTTAATAATGAGGTTATGTTGATCATACAGGGTGTTTGCATTGCCCTGAAGCGTTAGCCTGCGACCTGACGTATACATCTTCCGGCACGGGACTCTGGCCTGATTGGAAGCTGGTACCATGGTGCGAATAAAAGTATTGTTTTTAGCAGAATAATTAAAAAGCGATCACATGCTGAATCGCCGGGGGTCACCGATGAAATCTCTGTTGTCATGGAAGTTGAAGGGAGGAGCACTGCAGGCAGTCGCGTCCGCATTGCTGCTCACCATGTTTTTGACCACGCCTGTTCAGGCAGAACTATCTCAGACAGAACCATCCGCCGATCTGTTACAAAAGCGCCAGATGCTGGAACTGATGGCTTATCGCAGCACGACGGAATTCAGTTTAATCGCCCTGAATCAGGGAACCGGCGGCGCGGTCGAGCGTCTGGCATCTGTCATCCGTCAGGGCGATGCTCTGGCTGCAGAGTTGGGTGCTGAGTGGCCGGAGCTGCAGGAACAGTGGCAGTTATCCCGGCAGTTCCTGCAGGAAAAACAACAAGCGGCAATTAATGGCGACGAAGCCGGGCTGGCAACGGAAGTGAAGCTGCGTCAGGAGGCTCTGTACCACGTGCTGGAAGAGAACCGCCCGGCCGATAGCGGCTTCAGCGGTGAAGAGCAGACCATAGTTTTGTTACTGGATAATCTGGAACGGGTGGTGGCTGCTTATGTTTCTTTTAATATGAGCCTGTTTGGTGTGCACACCGACCCGGACAACGGTATCGCGCAGTATGTGAAGTCATTTGATGAGACGCTGGCTCAGTTGAAAGATCAGGAATTAAAACGCAGTGTCAGCGGAAAGTGGGAGTTTGTGCGCGGCGCTTTGCTGGCCTACAACGAACGTTCTGCGGTTTATATTGTTGATCGTACCGGGCGCTCGATCCGCGATCTGCTCAGCGCCGGCATCAGTTCTGATCAGCTGGCGTCCGAATAGGACGCCAGTGCGGTAACCCCGTCTGCTTTGCCGCGCTTTTACTGCTTGAGTTGTTTCAGCAGAGATTCCGGTACTTTTTTAATGCGCAGCTCGTTGCTGACCGCATCAAATACTACTTCTTCTTTATCCAGCAGGCTGGCAGAAAAGCTCAGGCTCAGGTCTTTGTTCTTGCCTGTGAAGCGGATAAAACCTTTCAGTTTTTTCCGGTCCGGAATCAGCTCGGTCTTAATGGCATCGGCTACTACGCGGGTGTCGTGCCCCTGAGCAGCCAGCTGCTCAGGCGTCAGTCCTTCCGGTGCTTTCTGCTGGCGTTCTTTCTGCTTATCAACGATGTAATGTGAGAAGTCTTTACCCGCATCGGTTTTTACCTGAGTGGCCATAAAGTCGGCCAGCTCTTCGAACACCACAGGCTCACCACGCATATCCTGCTCGATACAGTAATCCACCACTTTGGCTTTGTATTCAAAGCCCTGATCGGCGGGCAGGGTGTGAGAAAACTCGTCGACAATTTCCAGAAACGCTTCGGTTTCTTCGGCGGTGTTCAGAGTGTCGGTAAAGCCGATGCATTCGGCAAAATGGTTCTGCAGCGGTTTATCACCACGGCCGAAGCTGAAAGTCAGATATTTACTGTCGTCGTCTGCAGCCCAGTCGGTCAGATTCAGCAGTACTCCAAAGCCCGTGTTAGAAAAATCCAGATAGCTGGTTTCCGTTAACGTCATATCCGGATTAACCGCGACGCTGGTTTTGCGGCGCAGATGAAACATATACAGGCGATCATCGTCAGCTAACTGATCGAGGAAAAAGGCCAGGTAGCCCTCAATCGCCAGCTCGGTATTATCCAGACTGTTGACGAAATGCTTGCTGATACGACGGGTCATGGACATAAAGCTTTCGCGTTCCTGTTGCCAGTCCTGTACCAGCGCACGCACCTGAGTGATTTCAGGATGGAAAACGCCATAGCGTTTTCCCGAGCGCTGGGTAAAGACAGACTTCAGCTGAGCGGCGGTCTGGGCATAAAAGTGCGCGACGGCTTCACTTTCCAGATCAGCATCGTGTTCGCTGGAATTCAGTGACGCCGCCGGATCTTTAACGTCTTTGCTGATCTGATGGGTAACAAAATGCTTCAGTGCCATGAATTAATGTCCGTCGAATTCGCAAATGGCGTATACGTCAAAACCGGCATCGCGCAGCTTTTTGCTGCCGCCCAGGTCGGGCAGATCAATAATCGCTGCGCATTCAACAACCTCTGCCTGCAGCTCTCTGACCAGATGGCAGGCGGCCAGCATGGTGCCGCCGGTGGCGATCAGATCGTCCATCACCAGTACGCGGTCGCCGGCTTTGAAGGCGTCGGTGTGCAGTTCGATGGTGGCGCTGCCGTACTCCAGATCGTAACTGGCGGTGACGGTATCAAAGGGCAGTTTGCCTTTTTTGCGCACCGGCACCAGACTCAGGCCCAGTTCATAGGCCAGCGGGGCGCCAAGGATAAAACCGCGGGCATCAATGGCAGCGACGGCATCCAGTTTCAGGTCCTGATAGCGATGGACATAGCTGTCGATGAGTTTGCGGAACACGTTACGGTTCTGCAGCAGGGGCATGATATCGCGGAACATGACGCCTTCTTCCGGCCAGTTGGCTACGGTTCGGATGGCGTTTTTGATTTCGTCGCGATAAAAGCTCATATCTTTCTCCAGCTTTCAGTAAATGGTGCCCGCATCGGTGGGCGGATAAATTCGGAAGCGGCGGATTATAAACCTTAGGGCTTCAGACTACAGCCTCGGCAGCGGTATAAACCGGATGGAATGGCTGCTATTCCTGTTATCAGGAAAAAAGTCAGCCACAGGCCGGTTTAAACCGTGTGATTCCGGCGCTAACACAGATAGAATCGCGCCCCTTTTCTGCGTTTGCCCACAGGTACACTCCATGTCTTATCCGTTATCCCCAAAAAGCCATCAGGCGGCCCTCAAACTCACCGATGAACAGCGCTACCGTCACTTTATCGAAAAAGTGGTCGCCCACGGTGAAATCTGGAGTCTGGCCAATGAAGAAGGCTGGGTGACTGTGACCTCCGAAGGCGATAATGCGCTGCCGGTCTGGCCACACCCGGATTACGCTGCGGAATGGGCGCAGGGCGACTGGGATGACTGCACACCTAAGAGTGTCCCGCTGGATGTCTGGCTGGAGCGTTGGACGCCAGGCCTGATCAGTGACGAAACCTGGCTGGTGGTGTTTCCGAACCTGAAAGAACAGGCACTGATGGTTGAGCCTCAGGATCTCGACGACGCACTGCGCGACGCTATGATCTGAGGCTGCTCAACGGCGGCTGACAGTGTCAGGACGGTAAAGGCAGTCGTCATTGACGCTCAATCTGAGTAAAGTAGTGCAACGACAGCGAAAACGCTGATTCTTTCTGATCCGCAGCGGACACGGGCGATTTTCCCCGTGGCCGCCAGCCCGTAAAGCAGGAGTCTGTTATGTCTCGTATCTCTGCATCCTTTGCCAGACCCTTACTGCCGGTTGTCGCCCTTGGCACAATGCTGTTTGGTGTCAGCAGCTGCTCCGCCGCGCCGGTTGAGCTTAAAGTGGCAGACGCCAATGGCTGCCCGGCGATCTTTCAGCACAAAATGAAAAAGCTGCACAGCGCCAAAGTGCTGGACCTGTGTGAAGTGACCCACGGACAGCCGGTGATGCTGGTGAATACGGCCAGCCACTGTGGCTTCACCGGTCAGTTTGCCGACCTGGAAGCCATCCACGAGAAATACAAAGATCAGGGGCTGGTGGTGATCGGGGTATCGTCGGATTCCTTCAATCAGGAAGCCGATGATGAAGCTGAAGCGGCTGGCATCTGTTTCGAAAACTTTGGTGTGACGTTCACCATGCTGTCCACCGTGCCGGTGAAAGGGTCAGACGCACATCCATTGTTTCAGGAAGTCGCCCGTCAGGATGTGGCACCCAAATGGAATTTCTACAAATATCTGATCAATCGTGAAGGGCGTATCGTCAGCTCCAATTCCAGCATGACGATTCCGGACGATGACGAAATCAAGGCGCTGCTGAGCGGCGGATAAAAACGACCATCAGAACCTCCCTTACCCCCGAAAAAACCGCCGTCGTTTATGCACTGCTGGCCGTATTGTTCTGGTCAACGGTGGCGACGGCGTTTAAGTTCGCTCTGGCTGGCTTAACTCCGCGCTGGATGCTGCTGATTGCCGTGGCCGTGTCCTGGGGCTTTCTCTCGCTGGTATTGCTGTTTAAAAAGCAATTGGTATTGGCTGCACAGGAGCTGCGCAGCAACTGGCCGGTGGCGTTGCGCCGCGCCTTAATTAATCCCGTCTGCTACTACCTGATTCTGTTACAGGCTTATGATCTGTTGCCGGCACAGCAGGCGCAGGCGATTAATTACACCTGGGCGATCACTATGAGCCTGCTGGCGGTGCCGTTATTAGGGCAGAAACTGCGCTGGCCGGATGCCGTGGCTTTATTGCTGGCTTATTGCGGCGTGCTGGTGATCGCCACCCGTGGCGATGTGCTGGGCCTGACATTTGATTCGCTTAGCGGTGTTTTACTGGCCTTGCTGAGCACGCTGTTATGGGCTTTGTACTGGATTCTGAATACCCGTGACAGTCGTCAGGGCGATCAGGCAGATGCCGGGCGCACATTGTGGTCGGGCTTTACTCTCGCCGTACCGCTGTTGCTGGTGATCACTCTGTTGGTGGATGACGTGCCGCAATGGGCGAATGCACAGACGCAGCAATCAGTCGCTGCCGCTGTGTACGTGGGAATTTTTGAAATGGGGCTGACCTTCCTGTTGTGGCAGCAGGCGATGAATCTGACACAGCGTACCGCGGCAATCAGCTCACTGATATTTCTCAGCCCGTTTCTGTCGCTGGTGTTTATCAGTCAGCTGCTGGGCGAAGAGGTGGCTCTTTCTACCCCTCTGGGGCTGGCCTTGATTCTTGCCGGACTGGCGCTGCAGAAAATACCTGTGGCAGGCAGAAAAGCCGGCTGACGGACCGGATCATCAGGCACAAAAAAGCCCTGAAAATCAGGGCTTTTTTGTGTTCAGACAGAATGGCTTACAGCTGACGGAAAGATTCCATCAGAGCCGGTACGCCTGGGAACATACCAATGGCAGCCATAATGGCGCACAGAATCAGGAAGGTGATGCCAGGGATAACCCAGCGACCAGCATGACCCAGTTCTTTACCGCGCTCTTTACAGCCGATTAGCCCCAGGTTATCCAGCAGCATGGTCAGAGACCAGCCAAATACCGGGTTAACCAGTGCCGACGAGAATACAACGATCGCTGCAGACTGAGTGGTTTTACCTTCACGGGTCATCTGCATGCCGGCTTCCAGCAGCGGCAGGAATACACCAACGATCAGAGCCACACTCAGTACAGGTTGCCAGATCGCGAGATCCATCGGATAACCCCACAGAGCGGCCACGACACAAAATACACCAGTGAGGATGGCACCAGCCGGGATTGGACGCATGGCGATGGCTGCCGGAACAATGTAGGTACCCCATGAGGATGCCAGGTTACCGCCACCTAACAGACTACCAACCGCCTGACGGGCAGATGCTGCAACCATGGTGTCATCGATATTCATCAACACTTTGTCGGTATTTTTCGGATAGCTCAGTTCCTGGAATACACGGTGACCCAGAAAATCCGGTGACCACATGGCTACCGCCAGTACAGCAAATGGTGCGACGGCAATGAATTCCTGAATACCTGGGAGACCCATTTTCCAACCCGTATCTTCACCCCACCAGTAGGAAGGATCCAGATTCGGAATACCCGGTTGAGTGGTAAATTCAAACGGTGCGCCCAGCGTGAAAGAAATCACAGCAGCCAGTGCAGCACCCAGTGGAATCGCCAGCCAGCGCTTCTGAATGTGCTCCAGCCAGGCGTACATTATGATGGTGGCAATGATGACCACAAAGGCAATGTATGCCATGTCAAAGCTTTCAGCCCAGGCGAACATTTTTTTCACCTGTCCGGTCACGCCGATAAAGCCAAGATAAATCAGCAGGCCACCACATACCCCTTTACTGGTAAGTTTGGCCAGCATACTGCCACCGTGCGATATGCCGAGAATAAAGCCGAACACGCCGATTAACACACCAAGGGCCAACGGGTGTCCGCCGGATGCCACGATCAGTGGGATCAGTGGAATTAACGGACCATGGGTACCTGCAAGGTTCGCGGTCGGGTTGATAAAACCGGAAATCAGAATAACGAACAGCACCGCAGCGATCAGCATTTCGAAGCGTGCGTTTTCGATCACAAATTCCGGAGACAGGCCCAGCGTGCCTGCGTATGCACCAACGACAGCGGCGACCATCACAATTTTACCGATGGTTGCTGCCATGGCTGGCACCATATCTTCAAACTCAAAACGATAGTCACGGCCGGGTAAATTAATCTTCCAGCGCCGTGGTGACATAATTTTCAGCTCATTGGACAGATAGTCCGTGCGACTGCTGAACTCAGAAGATGGTTTGTGCTGAGACTGGTAACTTTTTTCGTTGTTGTTGTTCATGGTTATCCCTGACTGCATTAAAGGGGCTGTGCAAGTTAGGTTTTCGTCCATCAATCAACAATCCGACTTTAGGCATAGATTTGTCATTTTCTGTTTTTATGGGGCGAACAATTTTTACAAAGCGAAGATTTTTGCGGGTAATTTACCGCTGAGGTGATAAATAAAAAATTATTATGTGAGTAAATGGAACGGAAAGCGGAGCTGTTAAGGTGCGTGAATTACAACAGGTTTGAATATTACCGGTGTGAAATTTTCCAGAAGGGTGGAAATTCAGCCTGTTCAGCAGCAGGCGTAAAAGCCGGCCGGACAAAACATGTACCAAATTCAGTTAAGCCTTTTTGCTTTTGTCGGATAGCGGACAAAAAAAGCCCTGCAAGATGCAGGGCAAGACTAAATGAAACAGAGAGAAGAAAAGAAATGGATTACAGATTAAACAGCTGACGGATATCGTCCCAGTCAACGTATTTAAAGTTCTGTGCATCGTCTGGCAGCATGTTGCGGCCATCCTGCACGACCAGCATTCCATGGGGATATTCATCACCCAGGTCTGCAGAGGAAACGGTCAGACCATCGGTTTCTGAAGCACCATCGATGCTTTTCTCCGCATTAATACCAATGCGGAACCGGCCAATATACGTATACGGTGCTTCCGCCTGATACACCACATAACTGTCATTACCCTGGCTGGACACAATCAGATACGCCTTATCGCCTTTGCGATAAACATCCATACCTTCAATATCATCCACCAGTATTTCTGATACCGGTGACACCATGGTCATTTCTGCAGATGCATCAGCGTCGGCTGCTAAGGTCCATACGGCAACATCCTCTTCACCAATAAACAGACGCTGTTCAGCATCGTCCGCGGCACAGCCTTCGGGCTGAGTGGCTACTGCAAACTCACGTACTTTCTTGCCTGACCAGCCGCTGGCGGCGTCCAGCAGCTGCCATTGCTCGAAGCGTCCGTCTTTGTCATTCACAAATACAAAGAATTCACCGTGCGGATTTTTGTACATGCACATGCCGTAAATATCGCTCAGGTCTGTTGCTACCTCACCGGCTGCGGTCAGTAATCCGCTGGCAGGATTAATGGCAAACAGCGCAATGGAATTACGGTCGCGCTGGCTGGCGGCGGCAATATCCATGGTCTTACCTTTAAAGGTGAATCCCTGGCGAACATCAACGTTATTAACGCGGCCGGCGTTTAATTCCTGTACCTGATTTCCGTGCAGGTCATAAACATAGAGGCCATGCTGTTTATCCGTTCCCAGAACAAGGCTGTCAGCCGGAATTTTTTTATTTACCCAGATGGCCGGATCATCTGCCGCATCGCCGGCGCTGGCGACCGGCGTGGTTTCCGCCGATGGCGACAGTTGTGCTATACGCTGCGCGGTTGCTGCACGTTCTGGCAACTGCAGCTGAGCAGAATAGAGCGCTGAGGAGTTGTCATCCAGCAAGGCGATATGGCTGCCATCCATGCTGGCCGTGAGGCTGTCGATGGCAATGTTCTGTGGCAGCTGCCAGCTGAACGTGGCGCTGTATTTGCTACTTTCGATGCGGTAGCTGTGCAGTAAGTTACTGCCCAGTTCACCAATAAGAAGCTGACCGTTGGCAATCGCCAGTGGACCGGCATTGTCCTGCAGCTGCCCCCAGGGTTGAACCAGATCGACCGGCTTACGTGAGACTTCACTTTCCGCACGGGCGTTGTATGCCCAGACACCAATATTTTCTTCGCTGACGAACAGCTGGTCAGTTTCATCATCAACGACGCAGTATTCACTCTGTGGTGGCAGCGGAAACTGGCGGATTTCGCTGTGTTTCAGTGTGTTGCCAGACATGCTCAGCAACAATTGGTGAGCCATCTGGTTTTCATCCATAACAAACAGGTTAAGTTCGCTGGCGGATGGCTGATACAGACAGATGCCTTCCATTGGGTAAGGCAGTGGCTGTCCATAATGGATGTCGCTGATTTTGCCATCCCGGACGCTGTAGCTGACCAGTCGGTTTGCTGATGCATCGACGCTGATGAACAGTGGCTGACCATCGACATTGCGCTCACTGATGTATTCCGCGCTGATGTCCAGAGTCTGTTGTTGACCATCGGCCGCAGTGAGCAGCATGTTGCCGTCAGGATGCACTGATAACCATTGGCCGTTGATAAAGGCAGCCTGTTCAGCTTCCATTGGCTGCTGCTGCATCAGCAGGTTTTCAGAGTTGTCAGAAGAAGACGATTTAATACCGAGGTCAGCACAGGCTGCCAATGTCAGCAGCGGTAACAGGGCGGCGACCTTTATAGGCGTATTGAACGGTTTATTTTTCATAATAAGAACTAAATTGGCTGGCAGAAAAAGGCCGGGTGAAGTCACCCGGCATAAGTACACAGAACAGTGATCAGAAGTTGGTGAAGGTCAGACCGAGACGGTAAGTCGGGCCGTAATCTTCATACTGTGCGTTGTATTTGCTGCTGCGCTGGTAGGTGTAGTAAGGCTCGTCAGTGATATTGGCGATATCAAAGTTAACCTTCAGCTGTTGAGTGATGTCGTAAGCGGCACTGAAATCCAGCTGAGTCTGAGAGGACTGATATACGTCTTCCAGATCATCGTCCAGGTTGCCGACTTCCATCAGGTACTCAGATTTGTAGTTGCTGGCCAGACGCAGGCTCAGACCATTTTTCTCATAGCCGATGACCAGGTTACCGGTCAGCTCAGACTGGCTTGGCAGATCAATTTTACGGCCGCCCTGCAGTTCTGCTTCAGAATCGGTGTAAGTCGCGTTGGCAGAAATCAGCAGGCCATCAAACGGTGCCGGCAGCATTTCCATTTTTTGTGATGCTGACAGTTCTACACCGGTCAGGCTTGCGCTTTTACCGTTGTCGTAACTTTCCACGCCGCCTGTGTATTCTTCGTAACCGGCGTTTTCACGGATGTCGGCCTGGAAGATAAAGTCGTCGATATCTTTGTAGAACACGGAGGCTGATACAGCACCAGCAGTACCTGTGTAGTGCTCGATACCCAGATCGAAGTTAGCCGCTGTCATAGCATCCAGTTGCGGGTTACCGGCTTCTGCTTCGTCGCCTTCGGAAGACAGGGAAGGTGCCATCTGTTCAAACGTCGGGCGTACAACGGAATTGGTCCATGCCGCACGAACCTGAGTGTCCTCGGTCAGCTTGTAACGTGCCTGAATATTTGGCAGTACGTGGCTGTATGAGTTGTCGTCTTTGTAGCGGTTATAGGATTCGTCATCGTCATTGTATTGCATACCATCAAAGTCGTGCTTGGTGTGCTCGTAACGGATACCGGCCAGAATAAACAGATCATTAATTTCGGCATTGGCCATCACGTAGGCGGCGGTAATGTCTTCGTTCACTGTGTAGTCGGCGATGCGCGAATCTGCACCGGCATTTTCCAGAGCTTCTGCTTTGTCCATACCATCAATCAGAGAGTAGATGGCAGATGGTGAAATCCCCGGGCCGTATTCGCTCAGATCGTAATCAACGCTGGTTGAGAAGTTGTCCAGTGTTTCGCCGTTGAAGTCTTCATAAACGAAAACGTCTTCATCGTTGGTTTTTTCACGGGTCTTGTATTTACCACCGAATTTAACCTGAGATGGGTAATCGGCAATAAACAGATCACGGGTAATATCGAAACGCAGGCTGGACTGAGTATCGTCAGTTAAGGTTTCTTCGTATTCAACTTCGTCAATTTCGTAAGACGATGCATCATAGTAAGACGCCGGAGCACTCAGACGTGGTTTGCGGCTGTTGCTGAAGCCCATATCTGAGAATTCGCCAGTAAATGCGGCACCACTGAGGCCACCCGGATTCTCTTCTTCGGATTTGCTGTAACCTAGGGCGTATTCCACCGTCCAGTCCTGGATAAAGTGTTCGCCGCCAAAGGTGGTGGACAGAATGGTTTGCTTCTCTTCACGATCTTTCAGTTCGCGCGCAACTTCCGCATCACCGCTGGCGCCTGGTGTCTGTGCGTTGGCAAACTCGATGACTGACGCCTGGCGGGTTTCAAAATCTTTGAAGGAGCTGTACAGGTTGCGCAGGTACAGACGGTTGCTGGCGTCGATTTCCAGATCGAAGTTTAATGCGGCACCAATACGCTTACGCTCGATATCGTAATCACGGATTTCAAACTCTTCCAGGCTGCCTTCATCCCAGTGAGCACCGGTTTCAACGTTTTCAGAACCGAATTTACGGTCGTTATAGCTGAATGCACCGGCAACCCCGAGGCGCTGGCCGTTGCCGAGCAGGAAGGTATTACCACCGGAAATGCCGTAATTAGGGCTGGTCTGATCGGTCTGTTCATCGTAGCTGGCACCGGCGCGCAGAGTATAAAAAGCACCTTCACGGTCCAGGGCCGACAGGCTTTCTACTTCAATGGAACCGCCGATGGCGTTGGCATCCATATCCGGGGTCAGAGTTTTGGTAACGACTAAGGCACTGATCAGATCGGATGGCATTACGTCCAGCGCTACTGCACGACGGCCGGCTTCCGGTGCTGGCAGCTGAGTGCCGTTCACAGTGACTGAGTTCAGATCCGGGCTGATACCACGGACACGGACAAAACGGCCTTCGCCCTGATCACGTTCAATAGAAATACCCGGTACACGCTGCAGCGCTTCGGCGGCGTTGGTATCCGGCAGCTGGCCGATGGCATCAGCGTTGATCACACTGATGGTGTTGTCGGCGTAGCGCTGACGGTCAAGGCCACGCTGAAGCTGTGCCGCCTGACCGACAACCAGAATTTCTTCCACTGGCTCTTCGGCATTATTCAGCACGATGTCCAGATTCTTCACTTCTTTATCCGCTACGGTAATGGTGCGGCTGTCGATCAGTTTGCCGCCGACAATCACCTGCAGGGTGTATTCACCTGCAGTCAGGCTCGGCATACGGAAGCGGCCACCTTTACCGGCCAGTACTTCACGGTTCAGTTCATCGATGCGGACTACAGCACCTGTATAAACAGTTTCGTTCTGAACATCGCTCACACGGCCTTCAAGGATTCCATCGGCGATGGCTGGCATGGTCAAACCTGCCGCTGTAAAAGCCACCACGGCAGCCAGTGGTTTCATTCGAAATTTCATTGTTCTAACTCCGGTTGAGGAAAAGCTGCGGCGAAGGTAGGCAGAGAATATTTCTGTTATGTGACAGCCAGTCGTCAGGGCGGCGGATATCCCGGCAGGTAGCGGCGTTTTATTGTGGTTTTGATCTTAATTAACCCCTACGCGGGTTATTTTTGCCGGGAACTGTTCTCCGGTTCCGCTGAAAAAGCAGGAAATTACAAATATTGATGCTGAAACAATGAGCTTATTTGACCCGTGAGCGTATTTTTCACCATTCATTGGAATGTCATATAAGTGTCATATTACCTTGATATTACCGCAGCAGAATCTTCGAGGTATGACGCTATGCTGCACACTCTGGCTGTCCATAAAAATAAACTGAGGTGAGTTCAACCGGTCAACGCAAATATGCTTTGCAGCTTCTCCAAAGGTGTCAGGTAGTCGAGTGTTTTCCTCGGTCGTTCATTCAGCTTCCTTGCAA